>MDTA01084613.1_pt1 | contig 24895 bp, 24 predicted proteins | sample 811151 | NCBI WGS metagenome assembly MDTA01 (sample SAMN05326648, study PRJNA326480) | marine metagenome | isolation source: seawater | place: Indian Ocean: South | collected 2010
ATCGCGTTGAATCGCTTGGTCGTCGGTGATGACCACAACCGGTCGACTGGGTGGCAGGCGCCGCACTTCTCCACGGATGACATCATCGGCGGTGATTCCGTTGGGGGAGTAAATCACTCGAATGAGTGAGCGATTCTCTCGATGGGCGCCTGCGATGTCAGCCCCATCAAAGACGATGATGAGATGCGTGCCGAAGCGTGCTGCGAGTTGCTCGGTGGCAGCAATTAGCAGTTCTCGCTGTTGTTCGAGTGAGCGGTTTGGCCATGTGCCCTTCGTGACGTTGTAGCCATCGATGATCACTGTTGCTGTTGACTTCAGCAGGTGAATCGTCATCCCTTGCGGGTTGCCGTTCAGACGGCCGGGCGTTGGCAGTGGAAGCCGCTCTGCTGCGGCTTGTTCGTGAGGTAGCACTGCTTCGAGTCGCTGACCGAGACTGCGAAGATCATGAAGAATGCCTCCCAGGTCACTGAGATTCGCAAGAGCTGATCGGCGGTCTTCGAGAGCAAGATCTCGAACGTGCTCCGCGTTTCGTTGAGCGTTAACCGACTGGTCTTCGGCTTCGGATGACTTCGCAAGTCGGCCTTGAGCTGCTTGGAGCCGGTCGTTGGCGTGCCGAAGTTCTTGCCGTAAGCCGGCGATCGTCTCGTCGAGCTCTTGCTGTTTCGACTCGTAATGTAAGAGTTCTTCGCGTAGTGCGTCATTTTCCGCTCGAAGCGACGTGATGTGTTCGAGACTTTCGTCTCTTGCGGTTTCTGCGGTCTGCGCACGTTGCTCTGCTGCGCGACGTCGACGTTGCTCTCGGACGACATCGGCTGCTGCGTGGGCGTCTTCGGTCTGCCGAGCGCGTTCTTCTGTTTCTGCAAGAATGAGATCCTCCCAGCCTTCGGGACGGGTGATCCACCAGCGGACAATGAGATCGACATCCTCTGGCATTGATGAGGCCATCAATGCTCGAAACTCCTCGTCACCGTCGACTGCTTTTCGTACTCGCCGCAGATCTGATTTCAACAGTCTTGGCCTTGCGAGCAGTTGTCGGAGGTGAGCCGGGTACCGGAAGCCAGGGTCGCTCACCCGGCCCTGTCGGACAAATTCAATGACGTACTCGAGGGCAGGCCGAATGACTAGTTCTGAGATGTCACCGGGGTTTGCCACGGTGTGATCGTATCTAACGGTCATTGTGGTGAGGTCGGAGTTTGACCATCTGAGCGTTTACGGCTTGTCTCTCGTGGCTGTCATTCGCCGAAATTTCGGATCATGTCCCTGCCTTTGTCACACGTCTGTGGTACTTCTACAGAATCGTGAATAGCAGGGCAGACACTCCCGAGGAACTTGGCTTTCAACTCAGCCTCGATGACCTCGGCCGCCCCCTCATCGACACAACGTTTTGTGTTCTCGACCTCGAAACGACGGGAACGAATTCACAACGCGACCTCATTTGCGAGATCGGTGCAGTCAAGGTGAAGGCAGGCGAAACGGTTGGCACCTTTCACACCCTCGTCAATCCCGGTGTCGCGCTTCCCCCACAGATCACAGTTATCACCGGACTGACTGACGCCGTGCTCGCACCCGCCCCACGAATCGAGCAGGTCATTACGAGCCTCCGGCAGTTCATTGGTGATGCGGTCTTCGTTGCGCATAACGCGTCGTTTGATCTTGGGTTTGTCAAAGCGGCGTTCGAACGAGCGGGTATCGATGACTTCACTCCAACCGTTGTCGACACCCTCACCCTGTCGCGACGACTCTTCCGAGATGAGGTGCGCAACTTCAAACTGGGCACTCTCGCTCAACGCTTCGGCATCGAAAACCGTCCGAGCCACCGAGCGTTAGACGACGCCCTCGCAACGCGTGATCTGCTCTATCTGCTGATTGAACGAGCAGCGGGTTGGGGGGTGACCGGCCTCGATGATCTTGTTGCCGTCGGCAAACTCACAGGACACCCTCAAGCGAAGAAGTTGCGGCTCACCGAGTCACTCCCCCGCTCACCCGGCGTGTACCTCATGGTCGATGACCACGAGACCGTTACATACGTTGGCAAAGCAACAAACCTTCGGCAGCGGGTCAGAAGTTATTTCGGAAATGACGAACGCCGAAGCGTGATTCCGATGTTGCGGCATCTTTCCCGAATCGAACACATCGCGACCCCTGATGTGTTCACAGCAGAGGTTCTTGAGCGCCGCCTGATCAGTTCACTCGCACCTCGGCACAATCGTGTCGGCAGGAAAAAGCGTCGTCCGATTTATGTTCGTCTCGACACCAATGAGATATGGCCGCGTTTGTCAATCGTGTATCAAACCCGGTCGCAGGGCCAATATTTGGGGCCCCTTGCCGGACGCCACCAGGCCGAGCAGGCCATCGAAGCTCTTCAGACCGCATACCCGATTCGTCGATGCACAACCCATATCGGGCCTCGATACATCATCGAACCCGATGCGGCTCCATGTTCTGCAGCCCAACTCGGTGTTGCCCCTTGCCCGTGCTCAGGATCTGCCGACCCTGCTGCACATGCATCAGCAGTCGAGGGTGTTGCTCTTGCGATGCAGGGTGAAAGTGAACATATCATTGATGCGCTCTCTGAGCGGATGCGAAGCCTCGCCGCACAGCAAAGGTTCGAAGAGGCCGCTGCGGTTCGAGATCGCTTGTCATCGTTGTTGTCCGCAACTACAACTGCACGCCTCGTTGACGCCGTCACCTCTGCTGGTCGCGCACGCTTCACGCTTGCAGGCATCGATCACAAAATTGATCAGGGGCTCGTCGACCTCGACCATCTCGGCGTCATCCACCGATTTGATACGAGCGAAGCCGATACTGATGCAGAGCGACTGCTCGTTGCCCGAATGATTCAGCGAGCCTCTGCGCAGTCTCGCACGATCAGTAGTGTCGAGAGTTCCGGGCAATGGCGGTTTCCGCTGAGCGAACCGACCGTTGATCGTCTCGGTTCGTCAGAACGAGATCACCCCGTGCCGGTCAATGTCGACGATACGAATCTGCCCGCCGGCGAGTAATTGCTCGGCCGCTTCGGTTTCACCCCGATGGTAGAACCCTGCAACGGTTGGTCCACTGCCCGATAGCCATGCCGCAATAGCCCCGCTTTCTTGCATCAACTTCAAGGCATTGGCTGATCCAGGAACATCAGCAAGACGTTGAGTCTGGTGCAACCGATCGTTGACTCCCGCACGAACCAACGACTCATCACCTGCGGAGATACCGGCAATAAAGTGTGTGATTGCAGCGAGGTTCGCTACCGCATCAACACGTCGAACGACCGCATCGAGTTGGGTTCGGGATTTGTCGGTCGACGTGGTGCTATCGGGAATCCAAATGAGAAGCACCCAGTCCTGTTCAATCGGCAGCTGTGCAACACGGTCTACCGAGGCTGCGATAAGTCCCCCGTACACCGAAGCTCCTGCGTTATCTGGGTGTCCTTCGAGTTCAGCAACGACAGCGAACACCTCCTCGCGTGCCGCGGCTTCGGTCGCTACCGCAGGTGAATTTTCCCGCTCGACGAGGGCGAGCATCGCTCCTGCGGCTCGAGTGGCGCCGCTATATCCCAACCCCCGGCCCATTGGAAGCTGTGAGCGCGACCAGAGTTGCAGGCTCCCGCCGAGGCGTTCGTAGGCAATTGCTGCGGGGTGGTGTTTGTCGATTGTTTGCGCCCCTTGCGGAGCATCACCCAGGCCAACCTCGGCTCTCAAATCAACGGCGAGGCCAAGCACGTCGAAACCTGCACCAAGATTCGCTGATGACCCAGGAGCGGAAACACTGAATGCTGATGTCATTGCATTAGTGCTCGGCTGGCTCTTCTCGAGAAGCAACCACGAGAGCGTCAAGTGCGGCCGATGCAGATCCGTTATCGATGCTGTCGTTCGCTAACTGAATCGCATCACCAAAACCGGTTGCGTTGCCAGCGACGACGAGCGCAGCAGCTGCGTTGAATACAACGATGTCGCGATGCGCGCCCAGTGCGCCGCTCAACACGTTTCGAACGACCTCTGCGTTCTCGGCTGGTCCTCCTCCGGTGAGGTCGTCTTGACTGGCGGGTGCAAGCCCGAACTCTGCCGCATCGATCGTGAAGGTGTTGATCGTGTCATCGATAAGTTCGTGGACAATCGAAGGCCCAGTGGTCGACAGTTCATCGAGTCCGTTTCCGTGCACAACCCAGACATGCTTCGCACCTCTTTGCCGCAATGTTCCGAGTACCAGTTCGGCTCGACTCGGATCAGCAACGCCGATCACCTGCCGCTGCACTCGACCCGGGTTGGCCATTGGGCCGAGGAGGTTGAACGCTGTTGGAATGCCAATCTCGCGTCGTGGCGGGCCGGCGAACCGAAAGGCGGGATGAAACGTTGGCGCAAAGCAGAAACCGATCCCGGCTTCTGAGACACATCGAGCCACAGTGTCAGCAGTAGCGCCGATGTTGACGCCAAGTTCTTCGAGCACATCGGCGGTTCCGCACGACGACGAGGCCGATCGATTGCCGTGTTTACACACCGGAGTACCTGCGCCGGCAGCGACAATTGCAGCCATAGTTGACACGTTGATCGAGTGCGATCCGTCACCACCGGTTCCCACCACGTCGATTGCAAGTGAGCGTTGTGACTCGTTGAGAGGAACTTCAACGCCGTGAGTGAGCACGACGTCGAGCATTGCGGAGAGTTCGGAGGAGGTTTCGCCTCGGCCTCGCAAGGCGACGAGAAATCCGGCGATCTGCGCTGGCGATGCGTCACCCTGGAGAATGACTTCAACAGCGGTGGCGATCGTCGCTGCGTCAAGTTCTTCTCCGGAGAGCACACGCGCAATAACCGTGCCCCATCCGCCTACAACATCGATTTCTGCCATAGGCGCAGGCTAAGAGAAAATCTGTCGTTGCCCTCAGGCGGAACGTCGGCGTTGTCGGATCATCCTGCGACGTTCACGCTCTGTGGCCCCACCCCAGACGCCTACTTTTTCTCGGCGGGCGAGTGCATGTTCGAGGCAGGCGACTTGCACGACGCATGAGTCACAAATCTCTTTGGCGATTTCGGCATCGTCGTGTTCTTCCGGGTAAAAGATGTCGGGATCCAACCCGCGGCAGGCTCCAGCCATCCGCCATTCAAAGTCGTGATCGGCCATTGCTACTACTCCCCCTCTGGTTACCAGCTGAGACTTTTGACATTAGAACGCACTGCCGGTGAAACGCAATGAAAAATTAAACATTTTTTGGTGTCTCGCACGTCTCTTCAGGCCGCTCGTGGGTCTCACTACGATGTAATGGTGCGGAAAGTTCTTGCTGGAAACGGAATTGACCGGAACATCATGCTCGAGCAGTTACAGGCAAAGGCTGATCGCTTCGAAGCAGTCGATCTTGTTGTCGTAGGTGGCGGCATTACGGGAGCTGGTGTCGCTCTCGATGCAGCGCTTCGGGGGTTTGACGTTGTCCTTGTTGAGCGAGGCGATTTTGCCTCTGGCACCTCGTCAAAGAGCTCGAAGCTCGTGCACGGTGGCCTGCGATACCTCCAACAGGGTGATGTGGCTTTAGTTCGCGAGGCACTTCGGGAGCGGAGCATCTTGCAGCGAATCGCGCAGGGTCGAGTTGAGGTTCTTCCATTTCTTCTACCGATTTTCACGAAAGATGGGTTGTTTCCACGTCGCATTGCGAGAGCGTTAGGGAGTGCGCTGTGGGCCTACGACACCGCCGGCGGCTGGCGCATCGGGCGTTTTCATCGAAGGTTGAGGAAGTCGGGGGTCGCGAAGATGGCTCCACTGCTGAACAGCGACCGAATCGCTGGCGGGTATCTCTATTACGACGCCCGGGCAGACGACGCAAGGCTCACCCTCGATGTGGCCGCAACGGCGGTGCGCGAAGGAGCTGTGGCGGTCAACTACTGCTCGTTGACTGGAGTCAAGGTGAAAAGTGGCGTTGTCAACACCGTCGAACTTGATGTTGATGGTTCTCATATCTCGCTTCAGACTCGATGCATTGTGAACGCCGCCGGCGTGTGGGCCGAGCGGGTTGACGATCTTGTGAATGACGAACTTGCAGAACCACTACCCGCCTTAACTGTTCGCCCGGCTCGCGGCGTGCATGTCACCATTCCCTGGGAACTGGTGCAAACACAGGTGGCGATGGTGCTGCCCGTGCCCGGCGATAAGCGAAGCGTGTTTCTTGTTCCCGACAAACCTCAACCCGATGGATCGTTCGATGTTGCCTACATCGGCACCACCGATACCGACCATTCCGGAACGCTTGATGACCCAGCATGCACCTCAGATGACGTCGATTATCTGCTTCGTTCAGTCAATGCAGCAATGGAGTCATCAGTTACCCGAGACCATGTGATCGGTGTGTGGTCGGGCCTTCGACCGTTGGTGACTTCAGATGATGACATCGAAGGTCGGACAGCCGATGTCAGCCGACGTCATCGTGTCGATATGAGCTCTTCTGGCTACGTTCGGGTCGTCGGCGGGAAACTCACCACCTACCGCTCGATGGCTGAAGATACGTTGAACCATGTCGAGCGTATTCTTGGAAAACGAAAGCCATGTTCAACCCATAAAACTCCGCTCGTCGATCGCAACCCTCGGTTACTCGACACCATCCGCAGCAACACTTCTTCCAGCAATTTTCCCCTGCACTCAACTCTTACCGAGCCTGAAGTGCTGTACGCAGTTCGATATGAGGCAGCTGTTCATCTCGTCGACGTTTTGACGAGACGATCACGACTTCATCTGTTGCATCGGGATCTTGCGATGGAGTGCGCCGAACCGGTCTCGTTCATCATGCAGCAAGAACTCGGCTGGTCAGAATCAACTCGCCAACAAGAACTCCAGAACTACAACGACCTGTGTCACTCTGAGATCGATGCAATGCGTGAAGGAATTCGGTAATGCCAACAACACCTACTCCCCCGATTGAACTCGGAAGCGCCGATCAACATCTCGAGGGCACCTGGGTGCCAGTTCAGGAATCGGTTGCCGAGTCGCTCTCATCGATTTGTCGAATCACTCGTCTCGAAGGAAACGAACTCGCTGTTGCCGAACTAAGCCGCGACTGGTGGCCGCTTGCTTTGCATTGGGCACTCGCTGGTGAGGTTGGTGCGCTTGCTGCAGTGGTAGCCCATCCGAGATCAACCGAGGAGGCATCAAAAGTGATGTCGGTCTGCCATGATGCCACCATTCCTGTCACTGCTGCCGGGGGAAGATCAGGGGTGTGCGGTGGATCGATACCGGTGCACGGTGGTGTTGTCATCGATCTGTCAGAGATGAACTCGATCATCGAAGTTGACGAGGTGTCTGGCGTCGTCACTGCGCAATGCGGGGTGTTCGGCCCCGATCTAGAACACTTCCTCCGTTCAGAGCACAGCATCACCGTCGGGCATCACCCGCAGAGTTTCGACCTGTCCACTGTTGGCGGCTGGGTTGCTTGTCGGGGTGCAGGCCAATATTCGACGCGATACGGAAAGATCGAAGAGATGGTGGTCGGCTTGGAGGTTGTGCTCGCCGATGGGTCGATTATTCACACCGGAGGCCATGCTGCTGGGGCGGTTGGGCCTGACCTCAATCACGTATTTATCGGTTCAGAGGGAACGCTTGGCATCATCACATCAGCCACTCTGCGAACCCACCCGGTGAGTGGCTATCAGGGTCGTGCCACCTATTCCTTCCCCACATTGTCAGATGCGTTTGAAGCGTGCCGATTGGCCATTCGCCATGAGGCGACCCCTGCGGTTCTTCGGCTGTATGACCCGATTGAATCTGCGAGGTCGCATGGTGGCGACGGCGAAGAAACGATTGTATTGGTACTCGATGAGGGCCACCAGCAAATCGTTGACGCCACTCTTTCGACGGTCGATGAGTTTTTCGTGAAGTGTGGTGGCTCGGAGGTCGAGCACGACCGGGTTGAACATTGGCTTGAACATCGTAATGACACCACGGCCCTCCAGGAGCTCACCAAAAAAGGGTTTGTTATCGACACGATGGAAGTCACTGTGCCGTGGTCAAAACTTGATGCTGTCTATGAGGCGGTACGTGACGCTGCCCTTTCGACTCCGCACGCGGTCTCTGCTTCTGCCCATCTTTCGCACAGTTATCTCGATGGAGCCTGCCTGTATTTCAGCCTTGCGTCACGGCCACCTCGAAACACGCCGCTTCCAGAAATTGACGCGATCCACCGAACTCTGTGGGATGAGTCTCAACGGGCGGCCCTTCGAACTGGAGCGAACCTGTCGCACCACCATGGTGTTGGTTTAAACAGGTCGAGATACATGCACGAGGCACTTGGCTCGGCATTCAACTCTTTGCAGCACATCAAAGATGCCCTCGATCCTCACGGAATCATGAATCCGGGGAAGATGGGTTTCGTCGACAAATTTGGAACGTCAGGTTGGTAGCGATGGAGGCATCACAACGTTGGGACACCGCTGCGCTTCGCATGGGGGCAATGGTTTCACTTATTTTCGCAATCCCATTTTCGATCGGGGCATCGTGGGCTGCCAGCCGTGACTCGACAGCCCTTGCGATCTGGCTAGTGCTTGGAGCCGTCGGCGGTTTCACCCTAGGTGCTGGCTGCGCAGCTTGGGTGCAACGCCTTGACCTTCCGCTCAGCCATGGTCTTGTCACCGCGGTCGGCACCTACTCGGCAGCACAAATGATCTTTATCGTTGTTCGGCTCGTCTCGGGTAACAGTGTCAACTGGTTTGGGGCGTTCTTCAATCTCAGCGTCGTCGGAGGGGTTGGCCTCATCGGCGGATGGATTGGCCGGCGTCTTCGAGCCAAAGGTTTTGTTCCTTCGTTTGAACGGTCGTCACAGTGATCCTTGTCATCGACATTGGCACGACAAGCGTTCGTGTCGCAACGATGAGTTCCGACGGCGACATCGTTGGGTTCCAACAGCAACAGCAGCCACCGTCGTCGCCGTTTGCTGGCCTCGTCGAGTTTGACCCGATTGCCCTGGCCGACACAGTTCAAGAGCTGGCAACTTCGGCAGTGAATGCTGTCGGCACAGTTACCGGGGTAGCAATTACTACGCAGCGTGCAAGCACCATCGTCTGGGATCGCTCATCGGGCGAACCGATCGGGCCGGGTCTCAGTTGGCAGGACCTTCGCACCGTTGGCGAATGCATGACCGCACGAAGCGAGCATGGAGTCACGGTTGCACCGAACCAGAGCGCAACGAAAGCACAATGGTTGCTGCAGTCAGTCGAATCTCCTGAGCCAAATAACCTCTGCATTGGCACAGTCGATTCGTGGGTCACGTGGATGCTGTCTCGTGGTGAGTCTCACGTGACCGATCACACCAACGCCGCAGTCACCGGTTGGTACGACCCGCAGGGCGCGTCGTGGAGCGAGCATCTGTGCGACGTGTTCACCACTCCAACATCAATGCTTCCTCAGATTGTCAACAGCGTGGGTGAGTGTGCGATCGCTCACAGTTTGCCGGGTGCGCCACCAATCGTCGCGCTCATTGGTGACCAGCAGGCGTCTCTCGTCGGCCAAGGTTGCGTGAGCCCTGGACTCGCGAAGATCACCTTTGGGACGGGCGGCATGCTTGACACTGTCGTCAATGATGACTCGCCCCTTGCTCAAACAACCCGGCGCGGCGACGGAGGATGTTTCGGCATCGTCGCGTGGGCAGAAGGCGGCCAACGCACATTTGGTGCTGAGTCGATCATGCTCGCAGCAGGCTCAAACATCGATTGGCTCCGAGACGATCTCAAGATCATTTCGTCAAGCGTCGAGAGTCACGACATTGCATCGTCATGCTCGTCGACCGATGGCGTCATGTTTGTTCCTGCACCGCTTGGATTGGGAACCCCCCATTGGGACTATGGAGCACGAAGCACCTTCGTTGGGATCACCCGAGGCACTACCCGAGCCCACATGGTGAGAGCAGTCGTCGAAGGAATTGCGCACCGTGGAGCAGATCTTGTTGAAGCGGTTCGCGCGGATGCTGTCGCCGACGTCGATGTTCTCAGAGTTGATGGCGGCATGAGCCAAAACGCGTTCTTTGTTCAGGCTCTCGCAGACCTCACCGGACTCACAGTCGAGGTGTCGCCCCACACCGAAGGCACCACCGTTGGGGCGGGCCGGCTGGCTCTCGTTGGAACACATGAGATGTCGACCGTTGTCGACACTGCAGAAATGTGGGACCCTCAGGTCATAGTGCACCCTGATGACTCGTTTGACCGCGTCGACGCTCGCTCGCGTTGGGAGCAGGCGTCATCTCGATCACGTGGTTGGATTCCAGAGCTTTCGAGCCTCGACTTCTAAATCGTTGCTCCCCCGCTCACCTCCCGTCGAGGGCAATTTCTCTCGACAGAGTCATTCAGTTGACGTCTCTCCCCCTGAATCCGCTCCTTCAGCGGTCTCAACATCCGAGGTCTCAGTTTCTGGTGTCTCCGTCGCATTGGTCTTCCGACGAAGCAAAAATATGGAGACCCCAGCGAGCAGCACGAGAGCGATGATGATGATCACCACGGTGGAACTGTTTGAGCCTCCTTGTGATGACTGCACGAATAACACTTCTTCTTCCGGAGGGTCGAGCAGATTAACGCTCCATGAAACGGTGCTTCCTGCTACTTCTCCATTGTGTGCTGTGATCGACCCTGGGAGTGTCACAGCCAACGCATAATTGATCTCAACACCCATTAGGGCGAGCATTGCAGGGTCCATCTCTTCGTCATCACCGAGGTCAGATGTAAGACTCTCCAAGTTGAACTCGAAGCGCCAGCCGTCGCCGACTTGGGAGAGAGTGAGATCTTCAGCACTGTCTTCAACGAGTTCAGCGGCGCCTGCATCCCAAGATCCAGTGATGATCTGGCGACAAACCGTGCCATCGTTTTCAACCTGTATTTCGGCGCTGCCGCCAGCAAGTTCGTCACCGCCAGCGTCGCTCAGCATGTCATCGCATATCGATGTTGGGTCGATATCGTCGCCCTCCTCTGCGAGAAGTGCGGTGACTGCATCTAAGTCGACTTCGAGACCCAGTTCATAGGTGCCTGAGCCGTCGTCGTTGACATTGAAGTCCATTGAAATCTCGTAACATCCCGCCAAGACAAATGGAACCATCAAAGCTGCAATAAATCTGGTCATTTTCATTCTCGAAAAGTAACAGACCTCGCCCGTTGCGGCCCGCGATTCCATTGGCCTTAGCCCAATGTCAAGTGCTTTACGCACCGCCAACCGACACCGTGGGGCTCGTGCTCACAGCCCCTGAGACGAACCTCCGTCCTGATAGGTGAGGGACAGCAACGAAATAAAGCCTTCGGGGGCACGCAGAGATAGACTCTGCGAGGAACTTTCTTCTGGAACTTTCCGCTGTGACCACAAAGTTAAGAAAGGTAGCCCCGTGACGAGTACCCGGGACGAGTCCCCACAACTCAACGAGACTGATTTCCGACGCAAGTTGCTTGCGGGAGGTTCAGCAGCGCTGGCAATGACGATGATCGGCGGACGCTCCGCCTCTGCGGCCGGCCTCTCGTCAACCGAACTCGATCTTCTCAAGTTCGCTCAACGTATAGAACTCTCTCTTCACGACCTCTACGACGAAGCCCTGCAAGTCGACAAGGGCTCGGCTGCCTGGACGGTCATGGCCGACAGTCACGAATCGTTCGCCCAAGCCATTGCAGGATTTGCTGGCCTCAGTGCCAATGAGCGCAACGAGGACGTCTTCGGGTCGTACCGGGCAGCGATGCGAGGCGCTGACCGTGCCATGACGGCTTATGAGCTTGAGTCGATTGCGGCAGCCACTCATATCGAGTTGCTCGGCAAATTATCGGACGCCGGCTCTGCTGAAGTCATTGCCTCAATCGCCTCAGCAGAATCACGCCACTGTGTCGTGCTAGCTGATGTACTCGGTAGTGGTAGTGACGTAACAATGACATTGACGAACTCGGCGCAGCCGATCGAAGCGTGAGAGGCACCGAGATGACTACTCCAACTTCTCCAAAGAGCAACGATTTCGATCGCCGGACCTTAATTCGTCGTGGCGGTCTCACCCTTGGCCTTGGCGCATTTCTCTCGGCGTGCGCTGCTGATTTTGGTGGCGATACGGCTCCCGGCCGCGTAGGACTCGCTCAGAGTGAAACCGAGCTTCCAGAAGGCATCGTCAACGATGTTGTGTACTTGCGGACGATGCAATCACTTGAACACTCCTTAGTCGAATTGCTGTCAGCGCTAATTGCTTCCGGCCATTTCTCCGAATCTCAGCAGACGTACGTCGACCGTTTCGTGAGCGACCATGTTGCCGCTTCGGGCGTGCTCGGCCAACACATTGCTGCGGCGGGAGGCCAGCCCTTTGCATGTGAGAACGAATGGGTGCGGAACCGTTTCGTCAACCCGGTGATTGCCGCGGTTGATTCGTCAGATGACAGCCGTCGTGATGCCCGCAACGTGGCGCACGCGTTCGAGACTATGCTCGCTCACTCGTATCAGCATCTCGTTGGTCTAGCGGAGACCCCGGCACATCGCCAAGGGCTGATGAGTCTTGGAGCGTCGGCATCTCGCCGCTCGGCGCTACTTGCAACGCAGATCAGCTCCGGAAAATATGGCTACTTTGGGCCAGATATCAGCCCCGACGTAGCGGAGACGACTGATGAGGGGTTCCCGATCGGCTATGCGGTTCCTGCAACCTTTGGGCAAGTTGGACAGATTCTTCTAGTTGCCGGTGACGTCGATGATGAGGGTGCTCGCTACTCAACTCTTCTTCAAACTCCAGCAGAGAACACCTTCGTCTACGAATACATGTCCTGCTGAACCTTTGGGCGAACTCTTTACGTAATGCCGGTAGCCATCTTCAGCTGACGGCCGTTGTCAACGTTGCCAGACGAACGCGGTCGTCGATCAACAGTCGTAGACTCTCCGCTGACGGGGAGTTGAACGGGTGGCCGCGGCTCAGCAAAGACTGGGTCGAGGAAAGTCGGGACTTCACAGGGCAGGATGCTGGTGAGAGCCAGGTTGGGGCGACCTAACGGATAGTGCAACAGAGAACAGACCGCCGATGGGTCGGGTAACCGACCACAGGCAAGGCTGAAACGGTGCGGTAAGAGCGCACCAGCACACAGAGCGATCTGTGTGGCTTGGCAAACCCCTTCCGAAGCAAGGCCAAGCAGGGAGTGAGCGGCCCGCTCAACACTCCCGGGTAGGCCGCGTAGATGGATGGTCACCGGCGCTTCGGCGTCACAGGATCCCGCTTACAGGTCAACTCCCCGTCGCCACCTCATCATCTCATCGGTCATATGGTTCTTGCTACGGTCAGGGTCATGCAGAAATACCGCGTCTCTATTACCTATTGCGTGCCTTGAGACTATTCAGACCGCGCCGTGAGCGCGGCCCACGATCTCATCCACAACTATCAGCATCTCATCGATGAACTCACGCTGATCACAGGGTCAGCTGGAGTCTTTGACGTCATCGTCAACGACGAGATGCTGTATTCGAAAGCCGAGACCGGCCGACATGCCGAACCAGGTGAAGTGCTTTCGCTTTTCAGCGCCCGTCTCCCCGATGACACCCCTCGTTACGAACATGGGTAACTCTTACGGGATCTCGTTAAACGTGACGAGAACCGGCAGTACGCCCGAGACGTCAATTCGACAAATTGCGGCTTGATCGAGACGCGATCGGTGCGACACCGAAGGGTTGGCTCCTAGCGCCCAGGCGGACGCTGACTTCATCGGTGACACATGCGAAACCACGATGACGTCGTTCGTTGCTGCTTCTTCAATGAGTGCCCCACACGCTGAGTGCACTCGTTGGTGAAGAGTGGCGAAACTCTCACCTCCTTCAGGAGTGAACTCAGGATCGGTACGCCACGAATTCCAAACATCACCCGGCACGTCTCCTAGTGGCAGTCCGTCGTAGATGCCGTAGTCGATTTCGATCCAACGGTCATCAATATCAACCGACCCGATTTCGAACTGCTGGGCAATTCGCGATGCTGTTTGTTGAGCCCGTTGCAAAGGGCTTGAAATGATGCGTGATACCTGTAGGTCAGATGCCAGATAGGTGCCGACCGTGTCGGCTTGCTGCTCCCCTACTTCGTCAAGTGTTGCGTCGACGCGTCCTTGTAAACAGCGCGATCTATTGAGTTCAGTTCTGCCGTGGCGCACCAAGATGATCATCGAAAGGTCAGCTTTCCGTCTCGAGTCCACGATCGCAGCTGTTCCCACGATTGCAGTTGGTTTCTCTTCATGATCCAGACCGTTAACCCGACGCCGACGATCTCGAGCAAAAGAGGTGTGACACCTCGGCTCAATATGGCGGCATCAGATGCGCCGAGATCGAGTCCTCCGAATGGCCACCAGAACACGTTGTTTGTGGCCCATGAGGCTCCGAATACCGAATGCAGCAGGAACCCGATGGGTAGTCCCAACAGGAAGCGGCGTCTCGGTCGACGACCGATGGTCGTCGCCATCACTCCAATGAGCGCAGCTACTGCGATGGTGATCGAGTTGAGTGCTGTTAGCCAGCCTCCCGTGATGTCTCCAATCACAGGGACAGTTGAACCGATGATCAACATTCGATAGTCGAATTGAGGGTCGGTGAAGACGTAGTGAATGACAAGCACTGCGGTGGCGGCATACCAGAACAGCATCAGCGCACAAGCAATCGGCCGCATTGTGGGCAGTCAGGGATGGCGTCTGCCGGTGAGCGCCGGACGTCGTCCACTTCCGCTGGGGAAAGGTCGAGGTGGCATCCCTCGCACTGGCTGCCGGTGAGCATCGCTGCGGCGACACCTAGTTTGGCACGCACATGTTGGTATCGATCGACGAGCGCCTCAGGAAGTGCAGAGACGAGCTGCTCTCGTTGTGTGCCGATGTCAGCGAGTCCAGCGTCAATGGCAGCCTCCACCTCAGTTAAGACCGTCGTCGCAGCAGATGCCTTTTCCCGCAGGTCGGCCTCCTGCGCCTGCAACCCAAACAACTCATCTTCAGCTGACGATTGCTCATCCATCCTGATGAGCGCTTCTTCGTCGAGAGTTGATCGCTCCTCATCGAGGACCGCAATCTCGTGCTGCAGGGCTTCAGCTTCACGCGGTGCAATGATGGTCTTGAGTTGCTCCTGCAGTCGTGAGCGTTTCGCATCAATCTCACCCGACTGCTGTTCTGCGCGAGCAATTGCATCTTCGGCGCCCGAAATGAATGCTGTGAGTTCAGTGCAGCGCTTCTCCCACGCAATGACAGACTCCGCCACAGATTTCAATGTCTCCCGTTCGGCAAGATTGGCTTTCCGGTGTTGCGCTTGATCTGCCGCAGTGTCGAGACCCTGCAGTTGAAGAAGTATCCGTCCAACGTTGTTCGAAGCATCGGAAGCGGATTTGGCGTCACTCACATGGAACAACATACGCGTCCGCAGGTACCGATGGCATCTCGGCGTACGGATCGATCACTCCCGGGGCAATCGTTGTTCCTGTGGGAACCTCTTCAAGAATCGGAACAGGCTCTATTGGCTCGGAATCTAGTACCTCTTCGGGTGCATCGGGAGTAGTTGTCGTAGTCGTTGGTGTCTCGAAACCAACAATGATTGATGGGCATTCGGTACCCGGCAAATACAGTCGTTCAGCAGGACCCCGAAGTGGCGGTGGCGCTGGCCAATCGGTGACGGTGATGCCAGAATGAGCAGATTGCATGTAGGTACCCCAGATCCGAGCAGGGAAAGTTCCGCCTCGAACTAGCGGAACGCCTGCCTCGACGAACTCTGGGATGTTCACCATTGAGGTGTACCGGTCAGGATCTCGTACCATGACTGCGGTTGAAAGATGGGTTGACGCCCCAACAAACCATGCGGCGTAGTTGTTTTGCTGAGTGCCAGTCTTGCCGGCCGCCGGAATAAGTTGCGCAAATTCTGCGAGTTCGCGGCGAGCCGTACCAGTGGTGAGAGTAGCTTTCATCGTGTCGATGGTGGTGAGTGCAGCCCCGCTCTCGAGGACTCGTTCGGGGTCACTTTGATGGGTGTAGAGGCGACGACCCTCAGAGTCATCAACTTTCTCGATGAAGTACGGCTCGTGGTGAACACCTTCATTCGCAATTGACTGCATTCCTGCGGCCATATCGAGGGTGCTCATTTCGTTCGCTCCAGTTGCAAAACTCGCATACGGCCTCAACGGCTCTCTCACACTTTCGGGTAGGTCTGGACGCAAGAAGTCAGACGCAGCCATTCGGTAGGTCGTGTCAACAACTCGATCGAGACCCACAATTTGCGACAACCGAGCAAACGCGCAATTTATCGAACGGTAAGTGTGCTCGGCAAGTGTCGCAATGCCACCGCTAACACCATCTGTAATGATGAACTCAGGTTCAAGGTTGTCTCCAGGGTTGGGAAGCTCACACGGGCGCGTACCATCAATGACATCATTAGGTTGGGCCCCAGCCTGAATAGCCGCAGCAAGAATAAAAATTTTGATGCTCGAGCCTGTCTGACTCGGTGCCAGTGCAAGGTTGACCTCATTCTGTTTCGGGACGAAACCTCGCCCTCCTACAAGTGCGCGCACCGCTCCTGTTTCATTTTCAATGGAGGTCAATGCAGCGTCAAAGCCCTCGGTGGTGTCAGGTAACTCGTTTCGTGCGGTTTCTGCTGCAGCTTGAAGGTCGGGGTCAAGAGTTGTGTATATACGAAGGCCCCCGCGGTACAAAGCCGTGTAGCGCTCTTCGTAGGTGTCACCGAGAATGTCAGAGCCATTAAGGAGCAGATCTCGGACTGTTTCTGAAAAGTAAGTTCGTTCGACATCTCGTGTTGGAATCTGGTTCACACGTTCTGGAATAACAAATGTTTCAGACACTGCGATGGCTTCGTCTTCAGTGAGCAACTCATCTTCAACGAGTCGATCAACTACCTGGGCAAAGCGGGCACGGCTTCGTTCTGGGCGATTGATCGGGTCGTAGCTGGTGGGGGCTCGCACAAGTCCAGCAAGGAAGGCTGATTCCGGGAAAGTGAGCTCGTGGACAAATTTCCCAAAGTACGTTTCGGCAGCAGCTGCAATTCCGTAAGAATTATTTCCAAAGAACACCGTGTTCAGATAGCGCTCCATGATTTCTTCTTTCGAGCGTTCTTTCTCAAGCCGTACTGCGTAAGTCAGTTGTAGCAGTTTGTAACGACCGTTGCGCTCAAACCCAGCCATGAAGTCATTCTTAACAACTTGCATGGTGATCGTTGAAGCCCCTTGACGAGGAGCATCAGACGCGAAGTTCGACAGCAGAGCTCGAATGAACGACCGCGCATTAACGCCGTGATGCACCCAGAATTCGTTGTCCTCGACAGCTACGAATGCCTGAATGACGTGATCTGGAATGTCGCCAAATGAGACGGGCTGTATGTTCTCGAGTTCATAAACCGCAATTTCGTTTCCTACGGCGTCGTAGACATAGCTGCGTTGGGAAAGCGGAATGAAGTCGGGCAGCGGCACCGGCTCTTCTGAATGAGCATTCGCAATTCGCCATAGCCGCGGAGCGATGCCGATAGTGACTGCAGTAATCAGCAGCGCGCCCGAAACGATGATGACACCAAGTCGCACCGCCCATCCCGATCTTTCCACCCCATTGAGCGTAATAACCTGCCGCTACGGAGTTTCGTCATGGGTTCCCAAACAACGGTCAGGCTCGGTAATCAATGGCAGTAACGCCAAAGATTTCTCTGATCACACTGGGTGTGCGAGATGTTGATCGGGCGACAGCGTTCTATGAGCGCCTAGGGCGAACCGCCTCGAGTGACCAAGGAGAGGTTGCATTTTTCGAACTTGAGGGCGTGGTTCTTGGGCTGTTCGGACGGGATTATCTCGCAGATGACGCAGGTTTGCCGACGTCTCATGGCTCAGGTTTTCGAGGGCAGAGCCTGGCCCATGACGAGCCATCTCCGCAGGATGTTGACCGAGTCTTCCAAGAATTCCTTGAGGCTGGAGCCACTGTTGTGAAGCATCCTGGACGAACTCCTTGGGGAGGTTATTCGGGTTATGTTGCTGACCTCGACGGACACTTGTGGGAAATTCCTCACAACCCGTTCTCTGATTGGACGTGACGGGACCTGGATTGCCAAGGTTCAAGGCGACTAAGCGAATTCGCAGATCTTGTCTCCTAGGCGATAGACAACTCGTATGACGATGCCTCAACGTCCCTTTCGGTTCGGTGTTCAAATTCGTAATGGTGACGATGCTGCATCATGGGTTACGAATGCCCGCCGCTACGAAGAGCTCGGCTATGCCGCCGTGACGATGCCAGATCATTTTGATGAGCAACTCGCACCGATCCCTGCTTTGCAGGCCGTTGCTGATGCAACGTCAACTATTCGTGTCGGGGCACTCGTCTTCGATAACGATTACAAGCATCCAGTGGTGCTTGCAAAAGAGCTAGCGACCATCGATGTGCTTTCCGGTGGGCGTCTCGATATCGGCCTTGGTGCTGGATGGATGGCAACTGACTATGAACGGTCTGGGATTCCGTACGATCGGCCAGGCGTGCGCATCGATCGTTTCCTGGAGGGTCTTGACATCATTCGTAGCGCAATGGGCGAGGGCGCGTTTTCTTACGAAGGTGAGCACTACACGATTTCTGACTATGACGGCTTCCCAAAACCAATTCAGAGTCCCTGCCCTCCGGTGCTGATTGGCGGTGGAGGTCCGCGCATGCTGAAGATTGCGGCGCAACAAGCCGACATTGTTGGCATTAACGCAACGTTGACTTCGGGCGCAGTTGACCAGTCGACGTTCGACTCGATGACAGCTGAGGCGACTGATGAGAAAGTCGACATTGTGCGTGTTGCCGCAGGTGACCGTCTCGGTCATATTGAGATGAATATTCGAGCATTCCTTGTGTCGGTGACTGAAGATGTCGATGCTGCACTTGAGGGGATCGCAGCGTTCACTGGGTCACCAACTTCGGTGATCGCTGAGTCACCGTTCGCGCTCGTTGGCCCACCATCAAAGCTTGCTGAAGATCTCATTGCCCGTCGTGAACGCTGGGGATTCAGCTATGTCATCGTTGGGCCTGATGAAGCCGAAGCGTTCGCTCCGGTGGTTGCTGCACTCGCAGGAAGCTGAGAAGAGACGATTTCACCGATGCATCTGCGAAATGTTTGCGCCCCAGGTTGCCCATGAGGCGGTCGTCGCATTCCCCTAATAAGGTAATTGCTGTTGCGATCGCTGCTGCGGTGTCGGTCGCTCTTCCGGGTTTTCTGGTCGGTGGATTATCGGTTCAGATCAGAGGTGAGTTTGGTGTTGCCGAGGGCCGTTACGGCTGGGCAATGAGTACTTATTTCCTCGCGGCAACTGCAGGTGCGATCGTGCTCGGTCGGCTCGCCCAAGTCATCGGACCACGTCGTCAACTCACGCTTGCTCTTCTCGGTGCGGCGGTAGTCGACCTTTGCATTGCGCTGTTTGCAAACGAATTTGGGTACCTCATTGCGTTTCTTGCGATCGCAGGGCTTTGCAATGCTGCCGCCCAGACGGCGGTCAATCTTGGGCTTGCGCAAGCAGGACTTCCTCGGCTGGGTCTTGCACTCGCGGTCAAACAATCAGGCATGCCAGCAGCTTCTATGTTGAGTGGGCTCGCCGTCCCAGTGATTGCGCTGACGCTCGGGTGGCGTTGGGCATTCGTCGGTGCGGCGACGGTTGCTCTCATTGCGGTTGTTGGGGTGCAGCAGACCATTTCGAGTTCAGCGCCGCAGCCCACCACGGAGAAGGCTCCATCTCAATCACCGTTGAATGCTCTGGTCATTGCAGGAGTAGCCGCCATGTTTTTGTCGTTTGGTGCCGGGGCCCTCAATGCGTGGGTGGTTGAGTCTGGTGTTGACGCTGGTCTTGGAAAAGGCACTGCCGGCCTCATGCTGTCGATTGGGGCTGCGCTCGGCATTGCCATTCGTGTTGGCTGGGGGATGCGACTTGACCGGATGTCGTGGCACCCGTTTGTGATTGCTGGTGTCATGGTGTTCGGTGGCGCTATTGGAGCGATTGGGCTCACGGGTCGAAGTGCCACAATTCACATCATCGCAACGGTTGTTGCGTTCTCTGGTGGCTGGATTTGGCCGGTCTTCTTGAATTTTGGAGTTGTGCGAGAAAACGAGGGGAATGCTGCTTCGGCGACGGGCGTTACTCAAACCGGCGTGTATCTCGGTGTTTTTATTGCTCCGCTCACGGCGGGAGCGATCATTGAACGCTCCGGCTATCCGATGATGTGGACGATAACTGCCATCGCAATGGCAGTTGGCGGCATCCTCATGCTTCGCGTCTCGGAGCGTTTCTGAAATAGTTGGGACCCGTCAGTTGAAGCGCTGTTCTTTTTGAATGACAACGATGCCGTGCTCTGACACGTGATACCGCTGGCGATCAAGTTCATGGTCGAAGCCAATTCGTTCATTTGGGGGAATCACTACGTTTTTGTCAACGATGCACTTGTTGAGATGGGCACCGGCACCCACTCGCACACCTTCGTTCAAGATCGAGTCAGTGACATGAGCGTCGTGGTCGATAAACACGCTTGGCGACACAATTGAGCGTTCAACATGGGCGCCCGAGATGACGGACCCCTGACACAAAAGACTGCCATCAACAAATGCCGGCTCTCCCACGCTTCCACGTGACACCTTTGCGGGAGGTAGCGCCTTTCTGTAGGTGTATACCGGCCACTGCTGGTTGTAGAGGTTGAACACTGGCACTGGCGCAATGAGATCCATATTTGCGTCGTACAACGCGTCAAGGGTTCCGACGTCTCGCCAGTAGCCGCGTTCGCGTTCATCCTGGCCTGGCACGACGTTGGTACTGAAGTCGTACACGTGTGCTTGCCCTTGGGCGGTGAGGGCCGGAATGACATCTCCGCCCATGTCGATGAGCGGTGACTCTTCGTTTGGCGTGACGATATCGATCAAGGTTTGGGTATTGAACACGTAGTTGCCCATGCTGGCGAGGCACCGGGTGTCATCGCCAGGCATTCCCGGCGGACTGTCTGACTTCTCGTGGAATGCCTTAATGAGGCCACTCTCGTCGGCTTCCATGACACCGAACTGGTTGGCTTCATCACGGTCGACAGGAATTGCGGCCACGGTGACACCTGCTCCAGAGGCAATGTGCTGGTCGACCATTTGGCGCGGATCCATGCGATAGATGTGATCTGCTCCGAACACTGCGACGTAGTCGGGTCGCTCGTCGTAGATGAGGTTGAGGTTTTGATAGATCGCATCGGCTGAGCCCTGAAACCATTGTGGGCCTCGTCGCATCTGTGCTGGCACGGGGGTCACGTAGTTGTCGAGCAGGGTGGAGAAACGCCAGGTCTGAGAAATGTGACGGTCGAGACTGTGGCTTTTGTATTGCGTAAGAACGACGATTTTTAGGTAACGCGCGTTCGCAAAGTTTGACAGAGCGAAATCGATGATTCGGTAAGTTCCTCCAAAAGGCACGGCTGGCTTCGCTCTGTCGTTGGTGAGGGGCAACAGTCGTTTGCCCTCGCCACCGGCCAACACCATGACGAGCACCTTTGGTTCATATGCCATTGGCATTGAGCGTAACGGTCGCGGTGAAGGTCAACGGGAAATTTGTTGGTAAATCTTGATGAACTCTTTCGCTGGGGCATCCCATGACCAATCGACGCTCATGATGCGAGTGCGAATGTTTTCGAGCTGCTTTCCCCTACATTTCCGCACAGCTCGATGCACAGCCGAGATCAGCGCTGTCGAGCTGACGTCGTTCATCACGAAACCCCGTCCCTCTCGGGGTTGGGTATCGAGATCAACGACGGTGTCAACGAGTCCGCCTACGGGTGTCACGATCGGGATTGTTCCGTAACGCATTGCTTGCATCTGGGTGAGTCCGCATGGTTCGAAACGACTTGGCATCAGAAACAGGTCGCCTGCGGCGATGAGTCGGTGTGACAGGTCCTCGTCATACCCGTCGACGAAAGTGAAACGATCGGCGTTGTTGGCCTCTGCGGCAAGTTGTTCGCTGAGGATGCGGTCGCCCGAGCCAAGCACTGCAAGTCGAAGTGGTATCTCATCGAGAAGGTTGATGAGGGGAAGCAAAAGATCGATGCCTTTTTGGTCAGTAAGCCGCGTCACCGCTACTGCGAGGAGCGAATCGTCATCGGTGAGACCTAACTCGTTGACGAGGTGCTCTCTATTCAGGATTTTTCCATTGTGATCTGCGGCTGAAAATGCTGCCGGTAAACACCTGTCATGTTCGGGATTCCACACTGTGGTGTCGATGCCATTGAGGATGCCTGTGAGAGCCGACCCTTTGGCCTGAAGTGCGACATCAAGACCGAAGCCGTTGCCGTCTTCAACAATTTCTGTTGCGTGATGCGGCGATACGGCGACGACGTGGTCGGCGAGGGCGATTGCTCCTGCGAGCGGGTTGATCTCATCCCACCATTCGTAGTGATCACTTTTCGGTCCAATGAGGTCAAGCCATTCGCGTCCAGCGGCACCTTGGTGTGCGAGGTTGTGCAATGAGAGCACTGATGGCGGGGTGGGGTCGAGATCAGCGAGCGCAGTGGCGGTGTGCCAGTCGTTGAGGTGCAGAACGTCAGGTGACGTGTGACGCACAAAGGCCGCAACGGCGGCGCTAAAGCGCATGAAACGGTCGGTGTTGTCAAGCCAACCGTTTCCATCTGGTTGAAGATATGGGTGGCTTTTCGCCAGCCCCGGAGCATCGATGAGGGTGATTTCACCAGCCTGGCGATTCTTGATCTTCTTTGCGGTCGCAGGGCCAGCCCACAAAGGGACTTGAAGTTCAATGGTTTCAATGATGCCTTTATCTTCTGAGGTGTAGTCGGGAAGCACGACGTCAACATCAATTCCGCCTCGACGCAGTGCGTCGACGAGTCCTGCTGATGCAGCGGCAAGGCCGCCGACCGTCGCGATCGGACTGTATTCAGCGGTAGCGAAAGTGACACGCACGGCGACAGTCTGTCAGCGCCACAGCCACACGGCACCCACATGTGAAAGGGTCCGCCCAAAAGGGCGGACCCTCAATCGATCTTTCGGGTTACCCCGAAGACACGTTTCTGGATCGGTCAGACAGCTTTGACGTCGACGGCCTCGGGACCTTTGCGTCCTTCGCCCACCTCGAACTCAACCTCTTGACCATCAACCAAGGTACGACGACCGGAGCCGATGATGTTTGAGAAGTGAACGAACAGGTCTTCCTGGCCGTCGCGGCTTATAAACCCGAAGCCCTTCTGATCATTGAAGAACTTCACGGTGCCTTTTGGCATATCGGGGTACTCACTTTCGTAGGTCTTGGTTCATTGGCGACCAAGATGATTGTGAGGCTAACCCACTGAATCTCACACGACACCTCCTGCTCAGAACTGTCTGAATCGAGAACCATCGTCGTTTCCTGCGAGGATCTGCAGATGAGCGACCCCATTCTTCTCGACCAACCAAAACCAGGAATTTCGCGAATTACGTTGAACCGCCCCGACGACATGAACACCTTGACCATCGGTCTTGTCGATGCTCTCCACGATGCGCTTTCAACCGTTCACGCCGATCATGATTGCAGGGCTGTCGTATTGACTGGAGCAGGTCGAGCGTTCTGCGCCGGCCTTGACCTCAAAGGGTATGGAACCATTCCTGGTACCGAATCCTTCGGAGCACCCCAACAGGGAATGGCAGTCGCACAACACATCACCGAGATTGTTCACAAGATGCGATCAATCCGTCAACCGATTATCGCTGCAATCAACGGGGCAGCTGCCGGTGGCGGCTTTGCGTGGGCGTGCGCAAGCGATATCCGTTACTGCAGCGACAACACGAAGTTCGGCACAGCTTTTATTCGTCTTGGAGTTTCTGGTTGCGATATTGGTTTGAGTTGGACACTCCCACGCCTCATCGGTGTCTCAAGGGCATGGGAGCTCATCTACACGGGAAGAGTTATCGATGCGGCCGAGGCTGAACGTCTCGGAATTGTAAGTCGATCAGTGCCGCCTGAGAACTTGATGGATACTGCGCTCGGTGTCGCAGAGGAGATTGCAGCCAACAGTCCCTTCGGTATATGGATGACGAAAGAGGTGCTGTGGTCAAACCTTGAGACACCATCAATGCGGGCGGGCATTGATATCGAAAATCGAACCCAAATTCTTGCTCTCCAGACTGAGGACTCGAAAGCCGCAATGAGTGGCTTCCTTTCGGGCAACATTCCCGATTGGAAGAATCGCTAGACCGAACCTTTTGGCATTTGCCGAGCCTCCATCGTTTCTGATTGTGATGTCTCGACTGAAAGTTGTGGTCTAGGACTGCGCTCGTCTCTCTCACTATGACGACCATTGATGACTGCGCGCATCGAACGCGTTTCTCATGACAAGTAAACCCCACGTGGTTTTAGGACGATCCGACCCATCTGATTTGAATTAAGTGCACCAAACTCAAATTTTCTCGACTTGAAGAGATGAATGATCATGGCGGGATTCAAGACAAATGCCCTCCCGAACCCAAACTTTGAGCTGACAACTGGAGTAATTTTCTAATACCTGACTATTATGATCATGTTTATTCGTTTTCGTCCTAGGAGCGTCCTATGTCCACCATCACCCCAGAGGCATCAACACCCGAATCTCAACAAGGCGGCAACACGATGCCACCCGCTCAAAAAGCAGCCGTGGCGACTAGCGGGATCCTTGCCTTTGCGTTCTTAATCTTTGCTGGGTCAAATCAGGACTCTGCAACTGTGGTCAAGGCCATTCTCGGACTGTTACTCGGGGTGACTTTGTTCCATTCGCGGTTCGGCTTCACCTCGGCATGGCGACAGTTAATTTCTGTTGGCCAAGGACGAGCCCTCCAAGCCCACATGCTGATGCTGGCAGTTGCGGTTGTTGGTTTTTCCATTGTTATTTCGAATGGCAATGGGTTCTTTGACAGCCAGCCAGCCGGCTACGTGGCCCCGATCACTCTTGGCTTGCTAATTGGGTCATTCCTGTTCGGACTTGGAATGCAACTTGGTGGC
>MDTA01029341.1_pt1 | contig 24891 bp, 26 predicted proteins | sample 811151 | NCBI WGS metagenome assembly MDTA01 (sample SAMN05326648, study PRJNA326480) | marine metagenome | isolation source: seawater | place: Indian Ocean: South | collected 2010
ATATATTCCCATAAAATGTTTTTTAATTTTTTTTTCGAAATTTTTTTCTTTTAAATTATTTTTTTTTTAAATTTCCTTTATTACTAGAGTAATTTATTTTCATTTATTATTTAAAATTTTATTAATTTTATCTATCCCACCTTTTTCAGAGTATTCATTAAAATTTTTATTAAAGTTATTAATTACTTTTTTTTTTTTACTCCACCAATCGTGTAGATTATCCCAATTATCATTAATATGATTAATTGCGGTTTCTTCATTTATAAACAAAATATTATTTTTTAGAAGTTCTTTATATTTATCCACATAATCAGGATTTAAATTTTCTAAAAAATTTTTTTCATTAAAAAAAATTGTTGGTATATCATAATGAAAGCTCTCTAAAACTCCCGTGGACTCAAAAGCAAAAAAATTTAATTTTGATTTTTTATATAATTTATCTATCGGGGTGCTACCATCATCATATTCTAAATTAAGATCTTTGAAAATATCAAAATATTTTATACCAAAATAATTTTTAAAATATGATTTGTTAAATCTTAACAATAAATTTTTTTTTATTTTTATATCTAAATTTTCAATTATATTTTTAATTTTAATTAAAAAATCGTAAATTTCATTTTCCAAGGCATGTAGTGAATTAATGTTAATATATACCCAAGGAAAATAAATAATGATTTTTTTTGAATTTTTTTTATTAAATTTATTCGCGATTGTTTTAAAATTGAAACCTTGTTCTATTTTAGTTTGCATATAATCACTTTTCATAGCTCCCCAGGAAATAAATTTATCGGCAATATTTGTTTCGGGTCTAAAGTTATTTTTTATTTGAGTAAAATATTTATTTCCATGTTGACCAATATAAAAAGGAACATTTTTTTTTTTATTTAAAGCTACATATGTTTTAAATATTTCATCAAAATAAAAAGATTGTGATGTAAAAATAAACTTAGGATTTTTTGGATATTTTTCTCCTAATGCTATTTTTTTAATTTCTTCATAATTCTCAACACAATGCATGGGGAGGAATTCATTTATATTTTCTGCTAAAAAATTTTCAAAGTTATTGATATTTTCAACTTTGTTTAATTTCAATTTTTCTCTTAAATTTTCATCCTTAAAATTATTATATATCTTGTCATGTGTGTAAAATACAGGTATCTGATTATTTTTAATTTCTAATAATTTTTCATAATATTTAGGTAAATATGTTCTAGTAATTACAGAATAATTATTGAAATTAAAAATTGATTTTAAAGAATTAAAAATGTAATTATAAATTTTTACTACTTTATTTTTGTGTGAAACAGATTTGTTTATTACATCACTATAATCTGATTTATTTATGTTCTCATGACCAAATTCAACATTGTTGCTTAATTTAAAATAATTTATCATTTTAGCGCAAGTGAGAAAATACCACTGATCATCGTAATATAATGTTGTTTTAAAACTATGAGTATCTTTCGTGGTAAAATTGTAATTTTTATTTCTTAAAGTGTATACATCTAAAATATCATATTCTTTGAAAATAAAATTCAATTGAGAAAATATTTTGAACATAATCTCAGCATAGTCTCTTACCCAGTGTCCAATAATTATGTCCCAATCATCATTCCTGAAATTTTCTTTATGTAAGTTGTTAAGTTTCGGGGTTAAATTTAATATTAAATTTTTACTAATTTTGTTACAAAAAATATAATTTTTTAAAATTTCATTTCTTTTTAATTTCGGAAAAACAATTTTTTCATAAGTATTTCTTAAATCATATATTGGAGTTTTATTTGTAACTCCAATTAGAGGCTCGTCATTTTTTAATCTATCAATTTTATTCGATAATACTAAATTAAATTTTTTCAAAATTTTGATAGAATTAGTTATCTAATTATGATTAAATGTTTTTACGTTCAAATAATGAACATAGTATGTGTTTTTTGATCATTTTCAACAAAAAACTTAACTTTTTTTGATTAGTTGGTATAGATAAATTTATGATTTCTATAATTGTCGTTTGCCATAATTATGGAAGATTTTTAGAAAAATGTGTTAAGAGCATTTTATCTAATGATAGAAAACTTATTAAAGAAATTTTAATTATCAATGACTCAAGTGAAGATAATACTCAAAATATAGCTTTAAAATTAAAAAAAAAAAATCGTTTGATAAGATATTTTAAAAAAAATTTTAAATGTTTGAGTAAATCCACAAATTTTGGTATTAAAAAATCTAAAAGTGCGTGGATTACTAAAATTGATGCAGATGACTACATTTCAAAAAACTTTTTAAAAATTTTTTATAAAGAGCTTCATAGAAAAAAATTAAAATTTATTTATGGGAATTTGATTGAAATCAATAGATTTAATAAACAAATTAGACTAATAAATCAAAATTATTCAAAAAATAATATTTTGAGATATCCAATGGGTAGTGGGACTTTATTTAATAAATCCGTTTGGAAATCAGTCGGGGGATTTGATGAAAATTTGTTTTACCAAGATGACTATGATTTTTGGTTAAAGTTGAAAAAAAAAAAAATTAAAATTGGATATATAGACACAGCAAATTATTTTTATAAAAAGCATTCAGATAATATGTCGGACAACCTATTAAAAAAAAATTTGACAAAAATATATGTATTATTAAGAAATATTTTATGACAATTCTCGTAACAGGTACATCAGGATTTATCGGATCAAATTTGGTCAAATATTTACAAAAAAAAAAGAAAAAATTTATTGGTATAGACAAAATATCAAATCCTTATTTTAAATTTGAAAATTTCATAAAAATAAATTTAAAGGATACAGGCAAAATTGAAAAAATAATTAAAAAAAAAGGAATCAAAAGCATAATTCACCTAGCTGCTGTGCCAGGGTTTGTTACCTGTCATAATTCGCCCAAAGAAGCATTTAAAAATAATATTGAAGCTACTTTTAATTTAATGATAGCATGTAAAAAAAATAATATTAAAAACTTAATATTAGCATCTTCAATGGGTGTAGAAAATTATATAAATAATCCAAGTGTGTATGGTTTATCAAAATATGTTTGTGAAAATATGGGAAACACCTTTAATAAAGTTTTCAATATGAATATTAAAGTTTGTAAAATTTCAAATGTTTTTGGGCCATATTCTAAACATAAAACTAGTTCAGTTCATGCTTTTATTAAAAATATTTCAAAAAAGGAAAAAATAAAGATTCATAGTAAAGGGCTTCAAAAAAGAGATTTTATTTTTGTAGAGGATGTTTGTAAAAAACTATTTTTGTGTACCACAAACAAAATTAAATCTAAGGAGATATATATTAATACTAATAAATTTTTAACTATAATAGATATCGCAATATTGCTGAGAAAAATATCAAAAAAAAATATTGAATTTGAATTTATCAAGACTCCAGTAGGCTACGATGATAAAATTTATGATAAACCTATAATAAAAATTAAAAAAAGCTTTATAAAAAAATTGGAGATAACTTACAATTGGTATATGAGTAAGCAAAATTATTAAAATGAAAATACTAATTCTAGGAGCTGATGGTTATCTTGGTTGGCCAACAGCACTACATTTTGTAAATAATGGACATGAAGTATTTGCAATAGATAATCTTTCTAAAAGAAAAATGGAGTTAGAGTATGGTGTAGAACCTCTGGAACGTATTAAATCTTTTAATGAAAGAATTAAAACTTGGAATATAAATCAAAAAAACAAAATACAATACTTAGTAGCAGATCTTCTAAATTATAAAGTTTTATATCAAATTTTAGAAAATTTTAAACCAGAGGTGATTATTCATTATGCTGAACAACCTTCAGCTCCTTATTCAATGGCATCAAGAGAAAAAGCAGTTTTTACGCAATATAATAATGTAATTGGTAATTTAAATTTACTTTTTGCGATGAAAAAATTTTGTCCAGATAGTCATTTAATTAAACTAGGTACATTAGGTGAATATGGCACACCTAATATAGACATAGAGGAAGGTTGGCTAAATATTGAACATAACGGAAGAAAAGATAGAGTTTTATATCCAAAAAAACCGGGAAGCTTTTATCACCTATCTAAAGTTCATGACAGCGCTAACATTGAATTCGCTTGCAGAATATGGGGAATTAAGTGTACAGATTTAAATCAGGGATTTGTTTATGGTTTAACAACAAATGAGATTGCTCTTGATCCTGAAAACCTAGCTACATCTTTTCACTATGATGCTATATTTGGAACAATAATAAATAGATTTATTTCACAAGTTGCCTGCGGTAGAGATATGACAGTTTATGGAAAAGGAAACCAAAAAAGAGGATTTCTTAATTTAGTTGATACTATAAAATGTGTGAATATTGCTTGCTTGAATCCACCTAAGAATGGGGAGTTTAGAGTATTTAACCAGTTTACTGAGTTCTGTTCATTAAATGACTTAGCATATAAAATTAAAGATTATGCCTCAATCAATAAAATCAATGCAAAAATTTCACATATTGATAACCCTAGAATTGAGGAAGAAGATCACTATTACAATCCGAGAAATACTTCTTTAATGTCCCTAGGTTTAGAGCCTACTCTCTTTGATAATAAAGAAATAGATAAAATTTATAAAAAAGTGAAAAAGAATCAGAACCAAATAAATTTGGATACTTTAAATCCTGAAATTAATTGGAAAATATAAGACATAAAATTATCAATGTTGAAAAAAATCAAACCCTACGTGATAGCTGAGGTTGGTAGTAATCATTTAGGAAGAGAAAAACTAGCTTTAAAATCAATTATACTAGCTAAAAAAGCTGGGGCTGATTGTGTTAAATTTCAATTATTTGACGAGAATAATTTAGTTAATAATAAATTAAAAATTTATAAACATGTTAACGATAAAAAATTAAAATACCAACATGAAAGATTTAAAAAAGTCAAAATTTCTATTAGTCAGATAAAAAAATTTTCAAAATTAGCAAAAAAAATTAATATTGATTTTTGTGTAACACCATTTGATCATTTATATGTTAAAAAAATTAAAAATTATGTATCTTTTTTTAAAGTTGCCTCTGGAGACATCAATAATCTAGAACTCCTGAAGGAAATTTCTAAAACAAAAAAAGATGTAGTTATATCTTCTGGGATGGCAAATTTAAAAGAAATCAAAACTGCCTTAAGTTTTTTTCCAAAAAAAAAAGTTACTTTATTACACTGCATATCTAGCTATCCAACTTCAAAAAAAGATGCAAATTTAATTAATATTGAATATTTAAAAGAAAAATTTAAAGTAAAAACAGGTTATTCAGATCACGTTCCTGGCATAGATGTTGCTGCGAAATCAATTTTTTTTGGCGCAAAAATTATTGAAAAACATTTTATGCCGACAAAATCAAAACAAGCAGGAGACTATAAGTTATCAATAGATTATAAAGGTCTTGTAAATTTGATATTTCAAATAAACCAAAATTTAGAAATAATTGGGAAGAAAAGGGTCAATGAATTTCTTTGTGAAAAATATGGAAAAAAAACATTAAGAAGAAGTATTTATTTTGCTAATGATTTAAAAAAAGGAGCAAAAGTTAAAAAAGAAAATTTAACTTTTTTAAGACCTCTTGAAATAAAAGGGTTTAAAATTGAGGATTATTCAAAAATAATCGGAAAAAGGGTCAAACGGAATGTTAATAAACATCAGCTAGTTCAAAAAAAAGTTTTATACAATGAAAAATATTAAATGTGCGATTGAAGCTAGGATGGGATCGAAAAGATTGCCAGGTAAATCAATGAAATTAATTTATGATAAATTCAGACTGATTGATTTTGTAATTTTGAACGCTCTTAATTCAAAAAAATTAAATAAAAAGAATATTTATATTCTTACGTCAAAGAATAAAAATAACTCAAAATTGATTAAATATTTAAAAAGAAAATATGATCTTAAAATAATTGCTGGATCAGAGTCAAATGTATTTAGTAGATACAAAATATTTGATAATAATAAAGATTTTCCTATCATCAGATTAACAGGAGACAATCCATTAATAGATCCAATCTTAATAGATAATTTCATAAATGAATTTCAAAAATCAAATGTAGATTATCTAACTACAAGAGGTATGTGTCATTCAAAAAAGTGGAGGGTAAAAAGTGATTTCCCTAAAGGTATATCCCTAGAAATTTTTTCATCGAAAAAATTATTTGCGAATAAAGATAATTTCAATAAATCAAATTATCAATTTCCAACTTGGTTTTTTTATAATAAAAAATCTGGCGTAAAAACGAAAAAATTTTGCTCTTTTGGAAGTATTAGAAAATATAAAAGTAGAAGATCTTTTACAATAGATACATTTAGTGACTTAATAAATATTAAAACATTTATTAAAATTAATAAGTGTAAGCCTGGAGAAAATAATTTTATTAAATTTTGTAGCTCTAATTAAAAACTTTTTTATAAATTAATGGTGTAAAAAATTTAAACACATATTTTAAATAAACTTTTAAAATTATTTATTTATTATTAATTTCATTTAAATTAATTATTTGATCAAAAAATTTCAATGAGCTCTCGCTATGCATTATGAATATTAAAGTTTTATTTTTAAGTTTTGTGCTTAGAGAATTAAGAATTTTAATTTCTGTGGCATAATCTAAAGCATTTGTTGGTTCATCTAAAATTATTAGATTTGTATCTCTGTATAGCGCTCTTGCAATTCCTATTCTTTGTTTTTGTCCTCCTGAAATACGAACACCTTTTTCTCCAACTTTTTGAAAAATGTTATTTGGTAGCTTTTCAATAAAACTTTTCAATTCACATATTTCTAATATTCTGGATAATTTCTCTTTATCAACTTTATTCTGATCAAATCCCAAAGTAATATTTTCTTGTATAGATGAATCGTCCAAAAAAACATTTTGGGGCACAATAGCTATATTTTTTTGCCAATTTTTTTTATTTTTTTTGTTTATCTGAATGCCATCAACTATTAAGTTCCCTTCGTTAGGATCTAGTAAACCTGAAATTATATTTATTAAAGTGGTTTTGCCCGACCCAGTTTTTCCTTTGATTGCTACTTTTGCCCCTTTTTTAATTGTGATATTGATTTTATCTAAAATATTTTTATTTTTTTTGTCGTATTTAAAACAAATATTTTTTAAATTAATTTCATTATCAAAACGTATTTTTTCAAAAACCTGATAACTATGCAACTGAGTTTTTTTATTTCCACTATCAAGAATTTTTAGAAAACTGATTATTATGGGCTTTACTGATTTAAAATTAATTACAAGATTATATATATTGTTAATCTGAGGAATAGTTTTTTGAATCCCGTAAGCTAAAATTGCTAAAAAAGCCAAATTTGACTCAATCGATGAAGCGGTAAAATTTGTTAAATAAATAAAAACTATCGCTAAAATTAAAATTAAACTTTCTAAATATACTTTTGGCTGCATTGACGTGGATCTAATAGTTGATCTTGAGAACGCTGTTATTTTTGAAGCTTTTGAAAATGAATTGGAAAAGAAATTTTTTAAATCATATATTATTACTTCTTGTAAATAACCAACTGCATTTTCAAAGATATTAATTAAAAAATTTTGATTTATATTAATATCCTCACCCCTCTTTTTTATTTCTTTTGATTTGAATTTGTAAATAAGAAAGAAATAGGATGTTACGAAAATAACAATTATTGGTGTAAATAATGGGTCACTAATTATTAAAATTGTTATTATAGCTAAACAGATTAAAAAGGAATTAAATATATTAATAGCAGCAAATATGATTGTAGTAAATGCATTAGTTTTTTGAGATAAATTACTCATAATTTCATTTGAGCCGTGTTGAAAATAATAACTATAATCTTGATTTAAAAGAAAATTAAAAATTTCTATTCTAAAGTCACTAGTTATGTCTTCAGTTAATTTATTAGATTTTTTGATATAAGCTATTTTTATAAACGCACTTAGTAAAACAACAATTATAAAAGATATGGAAACAAAAGATAAAATTTCTTCTTTCGAATTTACTTGAAAAAAAATAAATATTTCTCGAATATAGCTACTAAATAGATACGTGCCTGGTTCAAGAAAAAAACCAATAAACGGTATCAATATTGCAAGAGAAATCGATTCTGTGAGAGAAGTTAGGAAAGATAAGACAATAACAATTATAAGATCAATTTTCTTTTTTGCCTCTAAGTGATAAAGAATTTTTTGAAAAAGTTTTAGTGTATTCATATTTTTTTATTTCAATTATTTTTAAGTATTATTCCTAAAATATTGCACTCAATTTATGAACTTATTTTTTAAAAAAGTTGAGATTTATTAATAATTAAATTTTTCAAAAAATTATTCGTATCAACTTCACTCATATAATAATCTTTTTTTTTATCTAATTTTTCATAATATTCATCTAAATTTATTTTAAATAATAAATTTAATTTTTTTTCCAAATTATCATATGAAAAGTCATTTAAATAGTTAAAGTCCCAAAAAGGATCCCAATATTTATTTCTTTTTGATCCACAACAAAGTATTTTTGATTTATATGAATAAGCTTCTCTCAAAATAGTTGAGGATAAACCTATTATTAACTCACTATTGTTTATAGCCTCATATGATTTAAGAGAATCTGTTCTCCAATTAATTTTAAAAAGAGATCCTGAAAAAATTTTATTATAAAAATCTTCCTCTTTTTTGTTTTGATCTCTTTTTGAAGCAATAATCACTTTTTTATTAAATTTTTTTGAATATTTTGCAGTTTTTTGTAAAAGATCAATCAATTCTACTCTTCTATTTTTTTCAGCCTCTGCCTCTGAAAGATCCTGCTTGCTTATAAAACAAATATCGTAATTTTCTGCTATATTTTTATTGGGATTTTTTTTTATTTTATTATAAAAATTGGAATTTCTTATAGAACCACCAATAAAAAAATTTTTTACTTTAATATTTTTAATTGATTTGATTGTTTGAATATCAAATTCACTAAAACAAACATAATTTGTAAAGCATACTTCCTCACCCCAAATATTTGGAAGCTCAACCCAGTCACCTCTAGTTGAATTTTGCACTCCAATAAATTTGATTTTACCTCGAAAATGATTAGCAATTTTCCAAAATTCAGGTGAATTATCAATAATTGTTATAACTATTTCTGGACTTATTTCATTAATTACTGCAATTAAATAATTTTGTTTCAATTTAAAATTAAAAAGATTTTTTAGTATCGAAAAAAAAATTTTCTTAGAGAAATAAATTTTTTTTATATGCTCTGGTCTCGTTTTTAAAATGAATACATCTTTTTCTTCAAAAAGATTAAGGAATTCTTTAGATCCTGTTTTATCAAAAATAATATATTTTTTTTTTTTTAGAAATAAAGAAATTTCTATTTTTTTAATCATGAAAAAAAGTTTTGAAATTTTATTAAAAATTTTTGTTTTCATGATAATTATTTTTAATTTAGGAAACTTTTCAAATTGCCAATATCTTTCCAACTTTTACTATCAATTTTATAAATACCTATTTTTTTTCTTAAATTATGGGCTTTATTTATAAGATCCGTCGTATCAAATTTTTTTAATGAAGGTATTAGATTAATCATACTTTTGTTTAGAATATAGATTCCAGTATTAATATAAAATTTATATAAGGGTTTTTCCTTAATTTCTTTTAACATAAAATTTTTATCAAATTCACATACACCATAAGGAACTTTAAAATCTTTTTTTGAAATGATAAGCGTAATATCATTTTTTTGTTTTTTGTGGTAATTAATAATAGTTTTGTCATTAAAACTAAAAGTTGCATCACAATTACAAAGTAAAATTGGATAATTTTTTTTAAACTTTATTTTTTTTAAGCTGCCACAAGTCCCTAAAGCTTTTTTTTCAAAAATTAGCTTAACATTTAATCTTGGTTTAAGTTCATCAAAAAATGCTTTTAAAATTTTACTTTTATAATTCACTGTAATAAAAATTTTTTCTGGTTTAGATTTTTTTATTTTATCTATGATGTGCTCAATTATAGGTCTATTCTTAATAGGCATTAATGGTTTTGGTAATATATGTGTAAATGGCTGAAGTCTTGTTCCCAAACCTCCAGCCATAATTACTGAATAAAAATTTACTTTTCTTGATTGCTTTCTTTTTTTAATTGAAATTGAATATGGAAAGATAATCTTAATTATTTTTTCATCTTTATTTACAATTGGAATTAAATCAATACCGTCATTCAAGAAATAATTTCTTAGTTTTTTAACTTTTGGGATATTATTTTCATAAAATTTAATACAATTTTTTTTGTAAATTTTTTCAATTTTACTATTTAAACTTTTTCTTTTTAATAAAGCTTTTCTTAGGTCACCACTGCTCAAAGTGCCTAAAAGTTTTTTATTCTTATCAACAACTACTAAGGTTTTCTTTGCGGTCTTATTTAAAATTTGAAAACTTTTTTTTATACTTATATCTTTTAAAACTGTAATTTTATTATTCATTATTTCAAATCGTAAAATTTTTTAAACAATACCTTATCTAAATCAAATTTTTTGAGAATATTTAAGCATTTTTTACTCGCTCCAGCTTTACCATAGACTGAATTAGATTTTAAATCTTTAAAAAACTTTTTACTCATTGATTTCTTTATTGCATTATAAATTGCTATTTTATTTGTGTCACAATTAATAACATTGGATGAGATAAGTCTATTTTTCTGTCTATTCCCGATATTTACAACTGGTATTTTTAATGTTGGAGCTTCTAAAATACCACTAGAGGAATTTCCAATTACAACATTTGAATATTTCATTAAAGATAAAAATTTTATTTGCCCTAAAGATTTAAAATAAACAGAAATATTTCTGTTTTTTTTTACAAAACTTTTAGCAAGCTCTGAGATTATGTTTGCTCCTGGATCTGCATTTGAGTGAGAAAAATAAAAATTTGTATCTTTAAATTTTTTTATTGAATATAAGATATTATTAAATTGTTTTTTAGCTGTACCAGTCTCTAATGTTGTGGGATGGAAAATTATCAAAAAATTTTTTTTGTTAAATTTAATTTTTAAAATTTTTTCTAATTCACTTTTATTTAAAAATTTAAGATTATTTAAAACATCAACTCCCATACCTCCCACTTGATGAACGTTAGATGGATTTTCACCAAGTTGAATTACTCTTTTTTTATAAATTTTATTTGCTACAAAATGTAAATGAGCCATTTTTGTAATAGAGTGTCTTGTAGCTTCATCAATTGCACCGATTGTAGACTCACCTCCATGTATATGACATATTGGAATTTTGTGAATTGTAGCTGTGTATGATGCTGCTAGTAATTCATATCTATCACCAAGAACAATAATTATGTCAGGCTTAAGTTTTTGATATGCTTTAGAAAAACCCAAAAAAGCTTTGCTCAACGAAGTACTTATATTATGCTCACTATCTTTCTTTTTTAATTTTAAATTTATTTCATAATCGATCTTAAAACCATCATTTAAGATATCTTTTTTTGTAAAACCATGTGCTTTGGAGAGGTGAGAACCTGTACATATGATCTGTAATTTTAATTTTTTGTCAAATTTTATTCTTTCCATAATCAAAGATAAAAGCCCGTACTCTGCTCTTGTGCCTGTAACTACACAGATCTTTCTAATTTTTTTCATTATCTTTTGAATTTATTCAAATAATTAGCAATTTTTTTTATTGAACTTTTTGATAAATTTTGTCCTGAGGGCAAACAAAAACTATTATGGTAAAGCTTTTGTGCATTATTTATTTTAAAAATTTGTGATTTTTTAAATTCTTTTTGTAAATGACAAGGCTTCCATATTGGTCTCAGCTCAATATTTTTTCTTTTAAATTTTTTAATTATATTTTTAATATTACTCAAATTTTTATTCTTTAAATTTTTAAATTTGCAAATTATTAACCAATAATTATTTTTTCCATAACTTGGAACACTATTAAGATGAAATTTTGACTTTATTTTGAAAAATTTAAAATATGTTTTAAATATATTCTCTTTCTTTCTTAAAATACTATTCATCCTTAAAACTTGACCATAACCTAGAGCAGCAGATAAATTGGTCATTCTGTAATTAAACCCAACTTCATTGTGAATATATTCGATTGAATTTTCTTTACTTTGATTGATATAATATCTGAGTTTATGTGCAAAATATTTATTGTTTGTTATGAGTGCACCACCATTACCAGTAGTTATAATTTTATTTCCATTAAAGGAAAAGCATCCAATATCACCAATAGTTCCTGTATGCTTACCCTTGAATAATCCATATTTATATTTTGTCCCAAAACTCTCGGCTGAGTCTTCGATAATTTTTATATTTTTTTTTTTTAAAATTTTATAAAGTTTATCAAATTTAGCAGCATTTCCATACATGTGTGTAATGATTATTGCCTTAACTTGCTTACTGGTTTTGCGATTTATACATTTACCATGCTTTTGAAAAGTTTTTTTTTTTAGAAATTCGAGTGTTTTATTCTCATCAATATTATAAAAATTATCATTATCAACAAAAATTGGATCGGCTAAATTATATTTTATTGCATTAACTGTTGCTATAAATGTGATTGTAGGCACAATTACCTCGCAACTTTTATCAACACCTATAACTTTAAGAGCAACATGTAATGCAGCAGTGCCTGAAGAACATGTAATTGTAAATTTTGATTTTGTATATCTTGATATTTGATTTTCAAACTTCTTAATAAAAGATCCTATAGATGAAATTTGATTTTTTTTAATACACTTATCTATATTTTTTTTTTCTCTTAATTCTATTGAAGGCTCATGTAGATATATCATTTTAAATGAATTTTTTATACCATAGATATGTTTTGATTAAACCTGAATGTAAATTAATTAAAGGTTTTCTTTTTATTAATTTATAATTCAGTTTTAAATCTGGACATCTTCTTTTTGGTGAACCTTCCATATTTTTGTCTTTTATAATTTTTATTTTTAAACCTAAAATTTTAAGGATTTTTTTTGTTAAATTAATTATTTTTATTTCTTCTTTATCATTACCAATATTTAAAACGATATTTTTAATTTTTCTATTAGTCGTAAAAAATTTAATTTGATCAATAGCGTCAGTTACATAACAAAATGCCCTAGAATGACTCCACGATAAGACTGAAACTTTTTTTTCATTTCTTTTTATCTTTAAAAAAATTTCAGGTATTACATGAGAATAGCCCATCCTTGGGCCATAAATATTATGAAGTCTTAAAATAACAAAAGGTAACTTACTTAAATATAAAATTTTTTCTGAAATTAATTTGGATAAAAAGTAACTATCTCTAGCTGATGTGTAATTATTTATAACAATTAAATCTTTTTCTTTAGTTGGTACTTTTGCAATTTTATGAAACACAGAATTTGCATAAATTTCACTGGTAGACGTAAAACAAATTTTTTTTAAGTTTTTTTGTAATTTAGCCAATTCAATTATTTTATATATTAAATCAATATTTTGACGCATTACGCCTGTGGGATTGTTCACAACATTCTTTACGCCAACTATTGAAGCAAGATGGAAGATATAATCATAATTTTTTTTCATGGTATTAATTTTAATTTGAACAAAATTCTTTTTTATGAAAAAAATATTTTTTTTTTTAATTAGGTTTAAAAATTCACTATCCTTTCTTCCTCTTTGTAAATTATCAACTATATCGATATTATTTTTTTTATTTTTAGAAAGGTTGTATGCTAGATGATAACCAATAAAACCTGCTCCGCCTATAATTAAAAAATTCATACTAATCCTTTTCCGACAATAAATAAATTGATCTTATTTTTCCTAGCATCAATAATTTGTTTATTAATTAAAACATTATTTAAGTCAAAAAATACTTGTTTTGAGAACTTTTTTTTAAACGAAATTTTTTTATAATTTTCATGTTTGGTTGCAAATATAATCACGTCATAAAGTTTCAAATTAGGTATTTTTTTTAAAACTTCTATCTTAGCTTCATTCCAGTAATCGACGAGTGGATCATAAACATCAATACTAGCTTTTTTATTAATTAATTTTTTATAAAGAACTAGGCTTGGGGAATTTCTGGTATCATCAACTTCTTCTTTATAAGCTGCACCACATAGTAAAATTTTCTTATTAGACAATTTATTTTTTAAATTTAATTTGATTATTTCAAATAGTCTTAGAGGCATTGAATTATTTGTTTTAATTGCAAGTTTTGAAAATTGAAATTTTAAATTTTTGTTTTTAATAATTAATTTTGCTGATGAATCTGGTAATAATGGATCTTTTGTTAAACAATAACCTCCAACACCAAAACCTGGGTACATCATGTTTTTATGAGTCGGTCTTTGTTTAATAGTATCAACTATTTTTTTTAAATTAATGTTGAGCTTTTCACATAATATTGTCCATTCCTCAATAAAAGCAATATTTACAGCTCTAAAAGAATTTTCCATGGTTTTTGCGATTTCTGTAGCGGTTATATTCTCTAATTCTGTTAAAGGATATTTAGTAAAATTAATTATTTTTTTTAGAAAATTTTTACATTCTCTTTTTGAAGCTTTATTAATACCAGAATAAACTCTGTAACCATTTATGATTGAGTTTAAATAATTTCTACCAGGAGTTACTCTTTCATAGGAGTAACCTAAATATACAGATTTAAAGTCTATTTTTCTTTTTTTTAATTCTGTTTTAAAAATAGGAAGTATTATATTTTCAATAAAACCTGGTGGCAATGTAGACTCCATAACAATTAAAGTTTTTTTTTTTACGTTTTTAATAATTTCTCTAAAATCATTTGCATATACCTTAATATTTTCTAACATTTTCATTTTATTTTTAGAAAAATCAAAATTAGTACTTATCAAAATAATAGAGGATTCTTGAATTGTTTTAGAATTAAAAATTTTGGCTTTTAAATTTTTACTCTTTTTAATACTGTTTAGTTTTTGATAAATTTGTTTATCATTAGTCTTGAATGGAAATTTGTAATTATTTAATTTATTAATTCTATCTAAACCAAATGTTGTATTTGTATCTAGTCCAGTTACATCAAATAAGTTCTTCTTTTTATTTTTCGCATCAGCTAGTACTATTGCCATTGCTGAACCAACATATCCTAAACCAATTATTGATATCTTTTTCATATTCTATTTATTTTTTTTGCTTAAAAAGGTTGCAAACATAAACTGCTGTCTATTATCTATATTAATAGAATCATCTTCTCTTGTATCTAAAAATAGGCACTTTGCTCCAGGTAATATTGATTTCATTTTTAAAAAATAATTTTTTTTAATAATGTATACAAGCCCTGAAGGTTTAAATAATTTTTTAGCATCTTGTCTTTTAAATATTTTTTTTCCTCTAGAATTTTCAAACTTTAAATACTTTTTTTCTTTTCTTAAGCTCCACTCGATAGGATAATCAATTTTCTTTACTGTAATTATTGAGTTGGCCTCTGTATTTCTTGCTAATTTTTTTATACAAAGATCAATGTGCTTATCAGTTCTAAATGGAGTTGTTGGTTGCAAAATTACAATATTACTTACTAAATCAATGTTATTTTCATACCATTTCACTGCATGCTTTATGACATCATAAGTTTTGCTATTATCTCGGCACAAATGTTCAGGTCTTTTGAAAGGAACTAATATTTTTTTTCTTTTTGCTAAATTTATTAAATAATCATCATTACTAGAAAAAATAATATCATCTAAAAATTTACTTTTTTTTGCACTGTTAATTGTTATCTCTACAAGAGATTTACCATTTATTTTCAAGCGATTTTTATTTTTTAAACCTTTTGAACCTTTTCTAGCTAATATTATACCAATAGTTTTCATGCTTTTTTGCGATAATAGTCAAAATATTAAGTTTTGATTTTAACTGTTTTTCGAATTTTATTTGATAAAAAACTCGCATTTATTATCTTCTGAGTTTTTAAACCATCAATTATATCTACAGTTGCTTTTTTTCTTTTTTTCAATAAATCACAAAAAAATTTTGCCTGAATTGGATACATGTCCATTAAATCGGTTTTATTATATTTTCTTATCTTCCATTTTTTTTTTTTAGAATTAAATATTTTTATTTGACACTCTACTCGGTCCCAAATAATCGTACCCTTTGAGCAAATTATTTCAAAACTTATCCTTGGGTATCTTGAGTATAAATCAAAGTTTATTTGTGCAAAAAATCCTTTTTTCATTTTTAAATTTAAGAAAGCTGAGTCATCACTAGATATTTTTAATTTAGATGTGTTTCCAACAAAAGCAGAAACCTCTGATATTTCTCCAAAAAAATATCTCATCAAATCAATTCCATGACACTCGTCATAAAGCGCACCTCCCCCTTGATCTTTTTTTGCCATGTAAAAACTTCTATAATTCTCCCATGGATGCCAATCTGGCAAATAGGAACCCCACCTTGCATTGACACCACATATTTTTCCCAGAACTTTAGTATCTAATATTTTTTTGACTTCTTTTGTAAAGTTAATATGTCTATGACAGAAACCGACATAACTTACCAATTTTTTTTTCTTAAATTTTCTTGCTATATCATTCCAACCTTTTGTATTCATCCCTAGGGGCTTTTCAATGAAAACTGGTGTATTTTTTTTTTCACATAATTCAACAATTTTAAGATGGCTATTTGGTGGAGTTGCAATTACTACGGCATTATAATTTTGAGAATTTAAAGCATTATTATAATTCAGATAACCAGTCTTAATATTATATTTTTTCTTAACATGATTAATTCGATCTAACCTTGTGTCTACAACATCAATTGTTTTAAAGTATTTTTGAAAGTTTTCTATATGCCTTTTGCCGATAGAGCCAATGCCAATTATAAGAAGAGTATTAAACATTTGAAATGTATTATGCGTAAAAAATATTAATAAGCTATTTTTAAATTTTAAGCAAAGAATTTTTAAAAATTTTTTTTTTAGATTTTTTATTTATTATTTTTTGGATATCACCGACAGATATGCCTTTTCCATACCTCATGCCAATCAAATTTTTATATGTAAATTTATCTCCAATTTCTATATCTTGTTTAGCAAACAAATATTTTCTAACCAATTTGGAATTTTTTTTTTCATTTGTAGATACTTTTTTGTCATATCCTTTTAAAGATATATTAATATTTTTGCAAGAATCGATCATTTTTGAAAACTCTTGAAAATCTAAACTAGCTTTATGATCTGGACCTAAACTTCTTTTATTAAAAGTAACGTGTTTTTCAATATATTTTATACCAAAAGTTGTAGCTGCAATGGGTGCCTCAATACCCAAAGTATGATCTGAAAAGCCAATTTCTACATCAAACTTTTTTTTAAAAAATACTAAAGTATTCAAATTTAAATCTTTAAATTGTACTGGATAATCTGACACACAATAAAATAAAGTTAATTGTTTTTTTTTAAGACCTATTCTTTTCAAAAATTTTAAAGTAGCTGATATTTCTGTAATATTAGCCATACCAGTTGATAAAAGAATTTCACCTTTAAAGTTTTTTAATTCTCTTAAAAGAATAAAGTTATTAATTTCACCAGAAGGAATCTTAATTTTTTTTATTTTTTGTTTTAATATAAAACTTAAACTTTCATTATCAAAAACTGAAAATAAAAATTCTATTTTTTTTTTTTTACAATAATCTATTAATTCTTTTTGTTTTTTTTTTGAAAACTGGTATTTTTTTAACATTTTATATTGTGAAATATTTTGATTTTTTAAATTTAAACTTTGGTAAGCAGCTTTCTTCGTATTTCTATTTAACAAAAAATCAACATCAAAAGATTGGAATTTGACGATGTCAACGCCAATTTTTTTTGCCATATTTATCATTTTTTTTGCATTATGAATTGATCCATTATGATTAACTCCTATTTCAGCTATAAATTTCATATCTAATTTTTGATTATTTTACCTGCTGATATAATCTTTTTTTTACAATTCACATTGTTTAAAACTATAGAACCAGTTCCTAAAAATGATTCTTTCTTTATCTTACATCTCCCATTTATAATTACTCCTGTAGAAACATGAGTATGATCACCAATAATAGTATCGTGTTCTATTAGAGATTTTGTATTAATTATACAATTATCTCCAATTTTAACATTTGCATTAATTACAACATCATGCATTATAATTGTTCCCTCACCTATAGTGGAATCTTTTGATATATAAGATCTTCTAGATTTAATTATTGGAAATTTACACCCTAATTTTTTTAATCTATTAAAAATTCTTATTCTATTTTTCAAATTTTTTTTTCCAATGTTGGCAAAAGCTATAAAAATATTTTCATTTTTTTTTATTTTTTTTAGGTAGTTGTCATCTCCTAACCACTTTATCTTTTTTTTTGACAAAATATCATTTTTTATCTCTGATACATAACCTTTGATTTTAAATTTTTTAGATGAAAAAATTACATCAAGGCAACTTACAGCATGACCCCCAGCTCCTATTAGAATTATCTTCTTCATAAAAATTTAATTTTTTGTTTCAACTATCAATTGTTATATTAATATAATTAATATTAACTTGCTATTTCTTTAAGCTCTTGCAGCCTTTTCCACTTTTTTCCAACTTTTTTCCAAAGATGAGGAGATCTAAATTTATCGATTATATTATTTGCCTCTAACTCAGTTAAATTCATAAATCTAAAACAGTCATTAATATATCTTTTTGGATATTTACCCTCAAATTTTTTGCATAATTTTATGCCTTCATCTCTCGTTATATGTCCATTTCGAATTTCCTGACAAGCGTCAAATCTTGTTCTTCCTATTCCATATTTTATGTAATGCGTATAATAATGTAACCATTCCATTTTATCATCAATAGCTGAATATCTTCCATACGTTCCGTCCGTTCTTTGCTTGTCAGGAAAATATCCGCAGTTCCTGGAGGCGTAATAATAAGCTTCCTGAGGATCCCATCTTAAATACCAACCAAGAAACTCAACTTTTAAATCTTTTATATTAGATTTTTCAATTTCCTCAGATCTTAGGGGCATAAAAGGTGTTAGATCACGCTCTCTTAACCATTGATTCTTTCTTAATAGCTCTTTGTAGTGAGTTCCACCAAAAAAAATATCTTCTGAATCATTAATGTACCAATTGATATCATAAGAGGGTGCTATTTGCATTGAACTATCTTCGCTCCCATACTCATAATAAGGTTCACCAAACATCACTAGTTCAATGTTATATTTTAAAGCTGTTTTTGCTGCAATCGACTTAATACCAAATTTAAACGGCTGCATTGGGTGAAGTAAATTTACAAATGACTCTCTTGCGAGCAAAGAAGTTAATCTACCGTTAGGGGTAAACAAAATATTATCAAATCCACCAACATTGACCCATTCTCTTAAATTTTGAAATCCAATATCTGTGTATAATATTGGAGAGAATGTAACAGTTAGAGGATTCATGTCATATTTATATTTTAATAAATGTGCTACCGTAGAGCTATCTTTTCCACCGCTACCTGAAACAATACAATCATATCCACCATCAGTTTTTCTGTATTTATCTAATAAATTTTTTAAAAGCGTCTCTCTTTCTTTCCAGTTTATTTCTCCATTATTTTTTTTATCTGAATATTGACATGCAGTGCATATTCCGTTTACAAAATTTAGTCCACTTTTTTTTGAGTCTTTAGAATTTTTAGTTTCATTTACAGAAAATGGTTTCTGATTAGTTAATAAACATTTTTTACAATGCTGGACTTTCGATGGTAATCCAAAAAGAGATTTAGTCATGAATTATTGTTTAAAAATAAATTAAAAAATTCTTGTCCCACTTTTCCACTTAATTCAGGGTGAAATTGTGATGCAATTAAATTTCGATACTGAATGACTGAGCAATAAATATTTGCTCCATAATTAAAACTTGGACAACGGCTATCTCTTGTAATTTGATCAGCAAAGCTATGTGAAAAATAAAATTTTCTATTTTTAACAATTTTTTCAATTTTTTCTTTAGGTTGCTTTTTAACTAAAACTTTATTCCATCCAATATGAGGTACAGTAATTTGGATTTTATTTTTAAGACCGATTTTTTTTATTTTTCGTTTTATTATACCAAGGCCTTTTATTTCTTTTGCCTCCTCACTTGAATTATATAAAATTTGCATTCCCAAACAAATACCAAGAGTTTTTCCTCCATTCAAAATATATTTTTTAAGATGGTAAAATAATTTTTTTTTTTCCAAAAAATCAATAGCAATGCCAAATGATCCTACACCTGGTAATACAATCTTATGACATTTGTTAAAATCGCTTTTACTTTTTATCAAAATAATTTCCTTATCAAAATTTTTTATAGTTTTTATTAAGGTCCCGATATTTCCTGATCCATATGCGATAATTCCAACTTTATTTTTTTTAACTCTATTTATCATATATATTAAAATTAATATTTTTATAAATTTTTGATAGAGAATTCTTAACTTTAATTAAATCTAAACTTTTGTCATACAGAGCAGTACTAATTGTAACTCCATCATATCCAATCTCAATAAGTTTCTTAATTATATTAAAACTATTTACCCCACCACCGTAAATTAATGGCACACTAACTATTTCTCTTGCTCTTGATAATATTTCATAGTCAATTTTAAAATCAATTCCATCATTATCAATAGAGAATAAATATATTTCCCCTGCTCCATAATCTTGCACAGCTTTAATCCAATCAAACAACTTTTTATTTTTTCTTTCTCTTCCACTCTCCGAAAAAACTTCAGGATAATCATCCTCATGAAAAATTTTTTTATATTGAATATGTGAACAAATACTTTGGCTGCCAAAAATTTTCGCAGCTTTATTTAATATAAATGGATTATCAAAAACAGATGTATTTAAAGATACTTTATCGGCTCCAATATTAAATAATTTATAACAATCAGAAATAGATCTGACCCTTCCACTAACACAGAGTGGGATAGTAATCTTTTTTGATAAATTTTTAATGATATCTAAATTTACAGGACGATTATACAATGAGGCTACGACATCCTCAAAAAAAATTTCATCTACATAATTATCTGGAAAATTTTTGATTATTTCTAATGGGTAATTTATTTTTTTTAAACCCTCCATACGGATTCCCTTTATTACAAAATGTGATTTAACCTCTAATCTAGATATGATTCTAAAATTTTTCATAAAGGAAATTTATAGGTATAAATTATAATTATAAACAATTTAATCTTTTAATGAAGTATTTATTTTTAAAAAAAAAGCTCCGCACTAAGCAAGTTATTAATTTGCTTTCAAATGACATAATCTTTTAATTAGCAAGATGCTAAAAAATTTTTTTTTTTATTTACTAAAATTTTATATTTTCCTGCTGACACACTTATTTTGTGTTTTTGGACCTCTATCAAATTTACAGTAAAATTAACAAAGGGTCCTGAACAAAACTTTAAATTATTACTTAAACTATTAATAAAAAAATCCTGGATAAGATATCCTTTTGTATTTTCATTTTTTTTACATTTTTCTACAAAAAATTTTATTTCGTTTTGCGAATATTCAAAACCTTTCAGTACTATATCAACCCCTTTTACAAAACTTAGCTTATTTAGAATAAATTTTTCTTTTAATCTTTCATGAAATATAATTATGTAATTTCCTAAAATATAATGATTCCTCTCTATATATTTATTTCCAATAACAATTTGTTGTAAAATTTTTGGGGAATATATTAAAGGTTCAAAAGAAAATATTTTCTTAAGGTTAACTTTTAAATTTTTGATCACACAGTTTTTTTTTGTTTTCACAACAACCCACATTATGATACTTCCTCATATTCTTTCTTAAGCTCATCATACTCTTTCATTTTCCTTTTCATGAAATTTAAAGTAAGTTTAGTTTTTGTTGTAATACCTTTTGGCGTTAAAATATAGACGTATCCAATCTTATTTGGATTATATCTAAAATTTTTAATTTTAATTAAACCTTTTTTTTTTAAAGCTTTAAGACAATAATTTAATTTTCCTAGGCTAAACCCTAAATCAGTTGCCATTTCTCTCTGTGAACTATTAGGCTTCGACTTAATCTTTCTAAGTACATTAAATTGATCTAAATTTTCGTTCATATTGTTCAAAGTTTGAACATTTATAACGTTCAAAATTTGAACAGTAAAGAAAAAAATAAGTGCTTATTTGTTGAATTATAGAGCGAAAATCAAATTTTAAATATTTTAGAAGAAATTTTTTACAATTAATTAAATAACAATATATTATATATCTAAATGAAACATATAAATATTATTTCGAAATCATTTAATATAAATAAAAAAAAAATTAAGGAAAATGCCAATGTTGAAAATTTCAATTGGGACTCTATGACTAAAATAAATTTAATAAGCATTGTAAATGAAAAGTTTTCAAAAACTCTAGATCATACGAAACTATCAAAAATTGTTCATTTTAAAGATATCAATGATCTTATTGAAAAAACAATAAAAAAATGAACAATCTTTTTTTTGGTGGTTCAAGCAACATTGCTTTAAAATTATCTAACAAATTGAAAAATACTGACGCTATATCAACAAAAAAAGTAGTTAATTCATACAGAAAATTTTTTAAAATAGAAAATTACACCTCTACAAATTTAAATAAACTGGAAAAGCGCTTTGATAGAAAGTATGAGAATATACTTATTTTTAATGGACTCTATTCTTCATCTTTCTTGAGTATTTTTGATAACAAAACTTTTATGAGAGATTTTGAAATAAATTTTTTAATACCTATGAAAATTTCAAACTTTATACTACAAAAAAACTTATTAAAAAAAAATGGAGCCATATATTTTATTTCTTCAATTGCAGCACATGAAGATCTTATCGGTAATGCTAATTATAGTATATCAAAAAACGCTTTAAACTTTTCAGCAAAAATTTTAAGTAATGAACAAAAAAAAAGGGGTTTAAGAATAAATACAATTACACTTGGTTTAATTAAAAATAAAATGGGAATTCAAGTAAAAAAAATAACTAATACTAAAAAGAAATTTCAATCAATTAATGAAGTAATAAATCAAATTAGAAATATCTTAAAAAATAAAAAAATTAATAAAAAAAATATTAAAATTTTATAATGATTGAAATTGATGAAATTCATGTTGCACTTGGCTCGATCATAGAAAAGAATAGCAAATTAGAAAAAAAGTTTAAACTTAAAAAGGGGACAATCTTTAACTTAACAGGAATAAGAAAACGAACAATTTCAAATAATAAGGAAACTGCAGAAAGTTTAGCAACAAAAGCATGTAAATATTTTAAAAAAACAAAACTAAAAAAAATTACTCACATTATAAGTGTTACTAATACCCCATCAATTAAATTTCCTGGAATATCAAATTACTTGTCAAGCAAATTAAATTTATCAAGCGTACATTGTTTGAATTTAAATCAAGGATGCACAGGTTTTGTTGATGCTTTAGAAATAAGTCATGAATTGATAAAAAATAACAAACAATCTAAAATTTTATTAGTAACATCAGATACATATTCAAAATTTATTAATAAAAATAACAAAGCTGTAAGAAGCTTATTTAGTGATGGAGCAGCAGCAACTTTAATTAAATATAAAAAAAATGGTTTAAAGGTAAAAAAAAAAGTTTTTAAAAATCTTATTAATACAGAAAATGACTTATCGTTCACGGGAAATGAAATTAAAATGAATGGACCAGGTGTTGTTTCATTTGCCATCAAAGAAGTAATACCAGAAATAATCAGATTAAGTAAAAATGTGAATTGTATTTTTTCTCATCAAGCTGGAAAAATTGTAATGAGTCAAATAAAAAAAAAAATTAATTCAAAAATTTTTTTCCCTTTTAATTATATGAGTTATGGCAATCTGGTATCCACTTCTATTCCACTATTGTTAAAACAGAATATAAAAAAATTTAAAAATGAAAAAAAAATACTTTTATGTGGTTTTGGTGTAGGTTTATCAGCTTCAATTATTTTGTTTCATAGATGATTTTAATAAAAAATTATCATCTTTCTTGATGTTTTTAATTAAAAAATTTGAAACTTTAAATGTGTTCATCTTAATAATTTGATATTGGGGACTTACATTTTTATAAATTTTTAAAAGATTTTTATTTTTTAATTCATTTTGTACTCTATCCCAATCATTAATTGGTTTTTTTTTATAACTTAAATTTCTTGCAAAATATCTAAATTTTTTTTTGATTGGTATGTTTTTTTTATCCCTAACAGAACAATTTAAATCTATAAAATTTCTGTATGGCACTTTGCAGAATTCTTCTGAGTAATGACAAAACGTTGCTCCACCATCTAATTTTAGTCCCATCGAAATATTACAGACATTTTTATTATTACAAGCCCATTCCCAAAATGAATTTTTTCCAAAACTAGAACTACTATATTTTATTGGTATTTTGGTTTTATTTTTTCCAAATATACTTACTGAATGTATTGGGTGAATTGTTCTAACTGAAGATATTTTTTTTCTAAAATATTCAGATAATATTCCAGCTTCACTTCTAGTATGTTTGTAACTCCAATTTTTTATTTCCTCATCTTTAAATGAAAATGCTGGAAATATATAAGTTTTATCTTTACCAAAAGAATGAAAAATCATATTCCACAATTTGGGTAAATTAAAATTTGGAAAAGTTAAACCAGAAATATCAGAGTGAATAATAATGAATTCTTCCTTAATTTTTACTTTAGATAAAAACTTTCTTAATTCATCAGTAGTCCACATGAAAATATTTTTTAAAGTAGAATATATATTTAGTGTTGATAATTAAAATCTTATCTTTAAATTTTTTTCAGTGCATAAATCAAGCCAATTGAGCTATTAGTACTGGTCAGCTGCACACATTGCTGCGCTTCCACATCCAGCCTATCAACGTGGTGG
>MDTA01189687.1_pt1 | contig 24867 bp, 22 predicted proteins | sample 811151 | NCBI WGS metagenome assembly MDTA01 (sample SAMN05326648, study PRJNA326480) | marine metagenome | isolation source: seawater | place: Indian Ocean: South | collected 2010
AGAAAAAGGTGGAGAAGATATTGCTGTTGAAAATGAAATAAAATTTTTACAAGATAATTTTATTACTAATAAGATAGTTATCTCTAATCATGGAAATTTTTTAGCATTATCTTTACTTTTAATTTTTAGAAGTAATTTTCGTATAAATAGAATTCTAAGGAAAGAACTTTCTGACTTTAAGCCAGATTTTGTTTATGTTCATAATACATGGTTCAAAATTGGTTTAAAGATATTTGATATTTTGAATCACCAAAATATCAAATACTTTATTAAATTACATAATTTTAGATATGATTGCACACATACTTTTTCTCATAGTGCACATTTTCAAGATAAAGATTTTTGCATGTCATGTGGTACATATAAAAAAAATAATATGAGATTCAATAAGTATTTTTCCAATTCTTATTTAAAGTCTTTCTTTGTAATACTTTATGGTAGGAGATACATAGAAATTCTAAAAAATATTAAAACTAATATAATTGTTTTAACTGAATTTCATAAAAAGTATTTGATAAGAAAATATTCACTTGAAGCAGACAAAATAAGCGTATTTCCAAACTTTATTAGTGACGACACAAAAAATAATTCTAAAGAGTTGGATGAAGATTATATAGTTTACGCTGGAAGAATTTCAAGTGAAAAAGGGGTTGATGAATTAATAAGTTCTTTTATTAATGCAGATATTGAAAACCTTTCTTTATATATCGTTGGAAATGGTCCACAAGAAAAGTTTGTTAATAAAAAGTATGAAAATAATAAAATTAAATTCCTTGGATATCAAGATCATAAAAACACTTTAAATATTATTAAGAATGCTAAAGCTGTTATTACAAATACAAAAATGTATGAAGGGCAACCTACTTTATTATGTGAAGCCTCGCTTTTGTCGGTTCCTGCTATTTTTCCTAGAAATGGTGGAATAGAAGAATTTTTTCCAGAAAAATACCCGTTATCTTTTAGTCAAAGTCATTTAAAAGACTTAGAACATGTATTGGGTCAATTAAGTGATTATGATTTAGAAGATTTGGGGAATAAAAATTTTAACTTTATAACTAAAAAACTAAATGAACACAATCTCTCAGAGCAATTATTAGAAATTTTTAATTTTAACAATTCTTAAATGTAGAATATCAAAAAGAGTGAAAAAATTAAAAATTAGTATTGGTTCTAAATTAATAGATGGCCCTTGGGGAGGGGGAAATTTATTTGTATCCAACCTTGTTAAATACTTAGAAGAAAAAGATGTGGAGTTATTTTCAGACTTATCAGATAATCAACTAGACATCATACTCTTGACAGAACCTAGATTTAATTCACCAACGTCTACAATTTCTACAAATGAAGCAAAATATTATAAAAAATATATAAACCCAGGAGTAAAAATTATTCACAGAATAAATGAGTGTGATGAAAGAAAAAATACAAATACAGTCAATCAAAAAATTCTTAAAGCAAACAAAATTGCTGATCACACAGTTTTCGTTAGTTCTTGGCTAATGAAAATATATCTAAATTTAGGCAAATCCAAACAAAATTCATCAGTAATTTATTCAGGCTCTAACACTTCAATTTTTAATAGTGAAAATAACAATGAATGGAACGGTAAGGAAAAAATAAAATTAGTCACACACCATTGGGGAAATGATTGGAACAAAGGTTTTTCAATCTATAAATTCATAGATGATAAATTATCCCAACCAGATTTTGATGAAAAGTATGAATTTACATATATTGGCAATTTACCAAAAGATTTTAGCTTTAAAAATGTAAATTTCATAACTCCACTGTCTGGAAGAAATTTAGCTGATAAATTGAAAGAAAATCATATTTACTTAACAGCATCAATAAATGAACCATCAGGCAACCACCATATAGAAGGTGCTTTATGTGGATTGCCAGTTCTATATTTGGAAAGTGGGGGCACGCCCGAATATAGTAATGGGTTTGGTGTAAGTTTTTATGAAGATAATTTTATAGAAAAATTAGAAGAAATTGTAGAAAACTATAACTACTACAAACAAAATATGATAAATTATCCTTTTAAATCAGAAGTTATGTGCAGTGAGTACTATTCTCTATTTGAATCATTTCCAAAATATTCTTTTGAAACAAAAGGTGTTAAATTTAATCCATTCAAATACAATTTAATTAATAAGTTAATTAATAGTTTAAAAATAATTTATATGAAATTAGTTTTTTATTACGAAAAAATAAAAAGGATTATTTAGAAGTTGATTACACAAGAAAATTTGAAAAATTTTTTAAAAAATTTATTTATTCTCAATTTTATTTTCATAGTTTTATTTGGAAGATCTTATACCGGTTTAATAATTGTTAATTTTAGATTGGGAGAAATCATTGTTGGTTTCTTAATTCTTGTTAGCTTAATTATTTCGGTCTTGTATTTTTATAATAAAAATATATTTGAAAACATAAGCAGCTTGGCTCTTATATTTTCATTGATAATAATTTCATTTTTAATTTCTTTATTTATAAATAATGGAAATATTTTTAACCTTTATTCGTTAAAGACAAGTTCATATATATGGATAATCTCTTTATTCTTTTTTCTTTATTTAAGTAAAAAATATTTTTATATTGATTTAAAATTGGATAAGTTTTTACCCTATCTATTATTTCTGGTTTATATTTTATCTACAATATATTATCCAGAGTTTTTGATTAACATTTTCCAAACATTTTCTGATAAATTCGAATTTGCAAAAGCATCCGATATATTTCTTATTTACGTATTTACAAATATATCTAACTTTATGAATTTTCAATCTAAATTTAATGCATTGATGTATTTGTTTTTCAGCTCAGCAGTTTTAATTCCGTTATTTTTGTTTATGAGTAAGGGATCTTTTTTTCCAAGTGTATTATTTTTTGTATTAGTAATTGCTATAAGTTTCGAAATTATAAAAAGAAACAAATTAAAGACCTTATTTATATTCATATTTTCTATATTCTTGTTTGCCATATCAACTTACGAAGTATTTGGAAATTTAACATTTGAAAAAAGTTTACAATCAATTGAAGAAGAAGAATTATTAGATTTAAATTCATTTGCAGATAAATTATCAAATATTGCTAAAGAAAAGAATACAACAATTGTTTTTGGTTCTCTTTACATTTCAGAAAATAGAATATATTCAGAAGAACTAATGCTTAATTGGAGATTACAAATTTGGCAGGATATTTTTTATGACGCAGTTGATAAAAATGAGCTATTTTTTGGCCAGGGATATAATTCAATAATTCGATCAATGGATGTACCAGATCGAAAAGGCACTGATGGGACAAACGAAAATGTGCATAACTATTTTATGAACATTTTTGCTAGGGCAGGTTTTTTACAACTTTTCTTATTTCTAGGATTAATTTATTTTATTTATAGATATTCTTCTAATCAAAGCAAGAAATATTTATTAATTACCTTACTTTGTATTTATCTAACCTCTTCTTTTGATGCAAATATGGAAAGTGTCAGATTTCCCTTTATCTTCTATACTTTACTCTCCGCAATCTTTCAATTTAATATAGCAAGTAAATATCAAGAATAAATTATAATCAAATGAGTATGTCTAAAGTTATTTTTATCACAGGAATTACTGGCCAAGACGGTTATTATCTATCAAAGTCAATGCTGGAAAAGGGAAATATTGTTCACGGCACAATAAGACGTTCATCATTAATCAATACCAAAAGAATTGATGATCTAATTTCTGAATATTCTGCAAAAGACCAGCTTCATCTTCACTATTCAGATTTACTCGACTCAGCCTCTATTGCTAGATTAATAAATAAAATACTGCCTGACGAAATATATAATTTAGCTGCACAATCACATGTTGCTGTATCTTTCAAAAATCCATTATATTCTACTCAGACAGGAACTTTAGGTGCACTATCAATTCTTGAAGCAATAAAAAGTACGGACAAAGATATAAAGTTTTATCAAGCCTCCTCTTCAGAAATGTATGGAGGTGAAGAAAAAATATTATTAAATGAAAATTCTCTTTTTGATCCAAAAAGTCCATATGCAGCTTCTAAAGTTTTTGCACACAACATAACAAAGATATATCGAGAGTCTTATGGAATGTTTTCTGTAAACGGCATTTTATTTAATCATGAATCTCCAATGAGAGGTGAAACTTTTGTAACTAGAAAAATAACTAGGGCGGTAGGAAGAATTGTTAATGAAGTACAATCTAAATTAACATTAGGAAATCTTGATGCATCAAGAGACTGGGGTTTCGCTGGAGACTATGTTGAAGGAATGATAGCAATGATGTCACATGAGCAGGCAGACGATTGGGTTCTAGCTACAGGGGAAACACACACAGTAAAAGAGTTTCTAAATCTTGCATTTGAATATGTAAATTTGGATTGGGATAAGTATGTTTTAACATCTGAAAAATACTTTAGGCCAAATGAGGTCAACCATTTATTAGGTGACCCATCTAAGGCAAACAAAATATTAAATTGGAAGCCCAAAGTTTCATTTAATGATTTAGTTAAAATGATGGTTGATCATGATATTGAACTCGCAAAAAAAGAAAAAGTACTAATTGACAATAATTTATTAAAACCTACTTGGGAATACCCAACTACTTAAGCAGTATTCTTAAGAAACCAATTATATGTATTTTGTAGGCCGGCTTCTAGCGAAGTTGAATGTTCCCAACCCAGTTCCTGTAACTTTGTAATGTCTAGAAGTTTTCTGGGATTTCCATCAGGTTTTGATTTATCAAATTCTAGATCACCTTTATATTCCGTTACATTCTTTATTAATCTTGCGAGATCATAAATTGAAACCTCTTCACCACTTCCAACATTTATAAGATCTTCTTTTAAATCTTTATCAATTATAAATTCGATAAATTGAGCAAGGTCTACAGAATATAAAAACTCTCTCAGGGGTTTACCTGTACCCCATATATTAAAAACACCTTCATTATTTACTTTTGCATTATGCATTCTCCTTATTAAACCAGGAATAACATGGCTGTTGATTTCAGAAAAGTTGTCATTAGGCCCATATAAATTTGTTGGCATTAAATTTACTACTTTATGGCCATATTGAATATTTAACGATCTACCTAATTCAATTGCAGTGATTTTTGCTAAAGCGTAAGGAGAGTTTGTTGGCTCAAGTTTACCAGTCATAAACTCATCTTCACTTATAGGGTTGCTTGCATCTAAAGGGTATATGCAACTACTTCCTAAATTAATAATCTTAATATTTGGATAATTAATACATGCTTCTAGCAAATTTGAGTTTATTTTTAAATTTTCAATTAAGAAATCAACTCTCTGGGTATTGTTAGCATATATTCCACCAACTTTTGCAGCAGCTATAATCAATACATCTGGCTCGGTTGAACTAATAAGTTTTTTAGTTTGTTCAAAACTGAACAAATCTGTATCTTTTCTTGTAGAAGTAATTAATTCTGTGACTTTTTTTGAGCTTGAAAAAACTTTTTTACAGGCGGAACCAACCAATCCATTACTACCCACAATTAATATTTTCATTCTCTATCCAATTTAATCAAGATTTATTTAAATACATTACTAATTTTTTAATTTGCCAATATTTTTTGTTAATGAATTTGTAAAACTTATTTTTAATGACATATAAGTTGTTTAAAAGTAAGTAGTATTTTAAAGTCGAATTATTAATTTTTATAATTAGATTATGAGAATTTTCTTCTTTTTTGCTTTGTTTAGTGTTTATTATTAATTTTTTCCAATATTCAAAATCTAAGCTATCTAAATTAGTACCCACTTCTTGCAGGTTGTTTAAATAGTCTTTTAGAACTTTACTATTCAAATCTTCAAAATTATGTACAAATAGAATTGGTAAGTCTTTAAAACCTTCATATCCAGAAAAATTTTTTACTACTGGTATGGATCCGCAATATAATGTCTCCCAAAACCTATGAGTTTCTAAACCGTTGCCCTCAGGGCAAAGAACAAAATTAGAATTTACTAGATTATTTTTGTAATTGTTTTTATCAGAGTTATATTCTGTAACTAAATAATTATCAACATTTTTGAAATGTTCATATAAAGGTTTTCTAACTCTCCTGTTCGTGTTTACATTAAAATTTACAAATAATAAATATTTTTTTGATTTGAAAAAGTTTTCTGGAGAATAATTAATTTCACTTTCTAATAAATTCTTCTCGTAATCATTAGCGACCCCAAGAGGAATATTGGTTATTTTGCCTTCATTTATTTTTGAGTTTATACAAAACCATTTACTGAAACATTTAGGAAGTTTATTCAAAAGCGAACTATCTATTTCAATATCTGACTGTGATGTAATCAATATTAAATTTTTATGTTCTGTATTATTTTTAAGCAATTTAAATAAAAGTTTCACATGTTCTGTATTACAAAAAACTACATCACCCTCGTTTAAAACAAACTCTAGATTTATATACTTCACCCTTTTTGATTTTTCTAAAATGTGTATATTTGATAATTCTTTTTTATTAAATTGTTCTATTGTTAAATCTTCAGAAAAAACAATATCAGAAATTTCTGCAAATCTAAAGGAATTGATTAATTGAGTCATTTAATTATTGTATTTTGAACTATTTAGTTTTTTAAATGATGCTAAAAAGTAAATTATCAACTTAAATCCATCACGAAATCTAGAAATCTGTGTCTTACCATAAATTCTAGATCTATAGTGCACTGGTATTTCAACAATGGTTGCACCTTCATAAGCTGCATTAAATATCATATCAAAATCACCAAATGGATCAAAAATACGCTGACTAAATCTCCACTCTTTTAAATTTTCTAATGAACTTTTTTTAAATACTTTTGTTCCACAGAGAGAGTCTGAAAGATTATAAAAAATAACTTTAGAGATAAAATATTGAAAGAAATTATTCCCCAATTTGTTTAGGTATCTCATAGCATTCTTTTCCATTGGGTATATCATTCTTGTACCATTTACAAAATCCGCATTACTGTTTTCTATAATTTCAAAAAAATCTACCAATCTCTCTGGGTCAACACTTATGTCTGAATCTAAAATAGAAATAACTTCCCCACTGCTATATTCAAAACCTTCAAAAACTGCGTTTGCTTTACCGTTCGATTGTTGTTCAAAAACATTTATGTTCATAGATTTAAATTTTTCTTTGACTTCATATGCAGCTTCTAAGGTTTTGTCTTTTGATTCAGCACAAACTAATATGTATTCTGCCTCTAAATTAGTTTTTGCTAATCTCTCAAATAAGGGCATTAAATTTTTTTCTTCATTTTTCGCAGGAATAACAACACTTTTCTTGTATATTTTTTTAATTAAATCATCTGGTTTCAATAAATAGTAAGATTTAATACCAATATAAAATCTAAATAAAAGCAACTCTAAAAAAGTATTTAAAAAATTTCCTATGGAAAATAATTTAAATGGGAATAGCTGTCTTGTATAGTTTTTTTGAACGGTAAGACCGACACTTCCAAATATATATTTAAATTTCTTTCTACTAATTTTTGAACGATTACTATTTTCATTTTTTAAATGAAGAATTTCTAGCAAGCTAAGAATTCCATCCCATCTTGAGTTAACAGTATTTATCAAGAGCTTCCCGTCATTATTAAGTTTTGACTTTAGAAATTTTAATATATTATAAATATCTTCACTTATTTCAAAAATGTCGGTGACAATTATCAAATCAAAGTTATTTTTTTCAAGACTTGAGAGCTGCATCATTGAATCTTGTTTCGTATCAATAGAAATATTTTCAAAATCAATATTAAATAACTCATTTTCGACTTCATTAGAAAATATATTTAAAATGTTTTTTTTGTTTGATGTATATCTTAAAATTTCAAATTTTTGTCTACGGTAAAATTCTTTGTTATTTAATTTAAGCAATTTTTCTCCAAATTTTTTTCAGATTTTTCATTTTAGATTAGTTAATATGTTTCTATCAAAATGTTCGAGAATAAGCTCAGGTAAAAAGGCTTCTGGCACTTTATTATCTCTAAACCATGGTTCGTTTAATTTTTGATTGTAAAGATCTTCATTGTTATTGAGTTTAATAATGTACTCAATTAGCTTTTCTTCACTTTCAAAATCATCAACAAATATAAAAGAATTTTCGTTAAAGTCCAGTTTTGCCATATTAGAACCCCAGTATATTGGTATTGAACTTACAGACATAGGCTGTATTATTTTTTCAGAAACATAGCCATTACCGATCTCATTTTCAAAGGCAATATTAAATTTATAATTTTTTAGAAAATTATATTTCCAGTGTTGATCTCCTCTACCTTTAATTGTTTTATTAATATTATTAAACAACTTTCCTCCACAATCTACTCTTTCAATTTTGTTTAGCTTTGGAACAAACTGGACTCTCTTTCCTTTTGGTTGAGTTGCTACAAATGAGCAGAATTTTTTATTCATTTTTTTATTCTTGTTAATCGTCAATGAATTTACGTTTATATGATAAGCTATATCTCTCTTTTTCAAGTATTTTTTATTAAACCAATTTATGTGTAAAACCCATAGTGGTAATCTATAATTTCTTTTATCATCAGTACTTTCAGAATATGTAAATGCATAATGTGAATCATTGAAGTCGGGGCTAGTATTTTCTCCGCTATAGAAGATTTTTAAAGTTTTTTCATTGTCATAAATTTCATGCTCTTTTTTTCCCGAATAATCATATGAGTGAAAAACAATATCGGGATTATTTGAGTCAATTGAAACGTTGTATTTTGAATCTAATAGGTTATAAAAGTAATTATCGTTCTTTATAAAATTTGGCCAAAAGCTAACAAAATCAACTTTTAAATTGGTTTTTCCCATTAGATATTGATTTTAACCCTTACAAATTTTTTTATATCTTTATTATAAAAACTATTTTTAATCATTATTTTTTGTAACTCATATTTATTATGAATGTGTGAATGAATTATGAATATACAAAATTTTGTAAAAAATAAGCTGCATGTATTGTTAATTATTTTAGTTTTAATTTTTTTATTTACTTTTTTGATTTTTGAGACAATTTTATCGCCTGAAACAAATTGCGAAAACTTTTTACCCGAAAGCATAAGTCAATTAAATACGGAAGATATGCTCAGTCAGAATAAAAACTTTTTTCGCAATGGAACTGCATACTTACCTCTAAATCTTTCAATAGACCTTAATTCATTTAAATGTATAGGAGAACAGTACGCAGATGATAGATTGGATAATAAAAATGATATTTACTTTACATCGACTAAGTTATTCGAACTATTAATCTTTTTCGTAAATTATATTCTTTTCATACTTTTTGATATTTACAAAAGGAAATCAAGTGCTCTATTTATTTTGACTACATCTACATTATTTTTTATTTTGGCATTTATCTTTTTTAATAAAGTCATTTTTGACTATATATTGATATCATTAATTCCTTTAAACGTTATTTATCATTTTTATAAAACTGATTTTGAAGAAGATAGCACCAATTTAAAAACATTTAGGTGGTTTAATGTCTTTTTTCTTTCACTTTTAGTGTTTAATTACAATTTATTTGCTTACTTTGTCTTTGCATACTTTTTAATATATTTTTATTTTTTTAGAGATATAAAAATTAGTAAAGCTGAAAACAATGTTTTTATCTATTTACCAATTTATTTTTATTTTTTAAGACAGCTTTCATCTATATCTGAATATTTTAATTTTTTATGGTTAAGGATTTCTGGAAGTATGTACAAAAGCATCCCTCGCTTTGTTGATCTTGAATATGCCTTACAGGTAATAAATTGTAACTTTAATAATTGTGAAATTACAAATAACTACGGTCCATTATGGGAAATATTATCAGTAAACATTAGTGTTAAGTTTTATACAATTTTCGTCGGTATTGTTACAATTCTAGTTTTTCAGTTATTTTATTTCTATAAATCAAATGATAAGAATATAATTTATTATTTTTTCTTATTCATCTGTCCTCCAATTGTGTTTTCTTTTGAAAGATTAAATATTGATTTAATAATTTCTGTAATGATATTTGTTGCTTTAATGTCTATTGAAAAAAATAAAATATTTTCATATATTTTAATTTCAATTGCAGCATTAATAAAAATTTATCCAATATTTACTTTTATTGGGATAATTATCTATAGCATCAAAAATAAAAATATTAAAGAAGTGTATTATTCAATATTCTTTTTGATAATAAATGTTATAATTTTTCTTTACTATTTTTTTAAATTCAACTTTATTTCAAGGATTCAAGACCAGTCCGGAATTTCATGGTCTTATGGTGTTATGTCAGACGCAAGCAATATAAATAATTATCTAAATATTAATAATCAGTTATTAGTGTATGCTTCAATTTTGCTTTTTTGTCTTTTGTCACAAATATATTTATTTAGAAGACAAGATAGGTACCTTAGTTATGGTTCAAAACATTCACTTTATGTTTTTGCTTTTTTAATAACATTTTTAGGAACAGCATTATTTTCAGCAATAGATTTTAGATTAATATTACTTGTAATTCCCGCTTTTTATATCATTCAAGAGGATGACTTTGATTATTTAAAATTAGCAATTTTTTGTTTTCTTTTGACAAGTGTTTCTAGATATTTCAACGGTTTTGAAAATATTTTTTCTAACCTTTTTGATTTCTTATTTTCTTTTGTTCCAATATTTTTTAATTATTTAAGTTTTTATTTTTTAATCAATTATTTTTCTCAATCAATTTTAAGATTTTTATTAAGCAATTATAAGAACAGTTTTAAGAATTTTTAAAATTAAAAAAGTATAAAAGCGTGCTGTATGAAAGTTTGAATTTTCCTTTTAATGAACCTCCACCTTTAGCTTGATTAAATGTTCTATCTAAAAAAAGTGACTCTTTTTCTTCAATAATATAATTATTTTTCTTTGCATTAAAAAGCAAATGTGCATCGATCGAAAAATCATCTGGATAATTGTCAATATTACGAACTAGTTCTCTGCAAAATACCTTAGGTTGTGCATTAATATCATTTACAAAAATACCAGTCAATAAAAATCCAAAAAAAGACATCATATATGTAAAAAATTTATCAAACTGACCTCTACCAGTTCTTTTTCCTTTGAAGATTAAATTTTTTTTATTTTCATTATTTAAAAATTCATTTATGATATTTGCAACATTATCTGAAGGTATTTGTAAGTCGGCATGTGTCCAAGCTATGAATTCACTATTTGTTTGTTTAATACCTTCTTTAAGTCCATATCCATAGCCTTGATTTTTAGGTATATTTATAAAATTCAAACTTTCTAAATTGTATTTATTTAATTCACTTAAGATTGTTTCTTTTGTATTGTCTGTTGAGCCATTATTTATGAAAAACACTTTGAAATTATTATTTTCTATTGCGATTTCATACCAAGAATTGATAAGAGTTTTAATATTTAAGTCTTCATTGTAACAAGGGATTAAAAGATCAATGTTCATAACTCTTTTTTAATATACCTCTCATACTCCTCGGGCGTACCAACAACATTGGATTCAACTTCATAATTTAAAAATTTTAAATCTGTTGTAAGGAGATGCTTTGCCAGGACATCTATGTAAAGCTCATTGTTCACAAATAAATTATTACTTCTCATAAATTTATAACCATTATTAAAGAAGTCTATTTTTTTAAAATAAAAATAACCCAAAATCACTTGAGATATATTTTTTTCAACTATTATTTTTTCTTTACAATAAATTGAATAATTTTCTTTACCTTTAACAACCCACCCGAAGCTTTCTGGATTTTCTATTTGTGATAAAGATGGAATAGAGGTTATTACAGAAAATTGAGATTTTTCAAGTTTCTGTAAGTCAATTTTCTCTTTAAAAATTGCATCACAAGATCCTATAAAACAAGAATCCTCAGCATTCAGCTCTTCTGTTACCAAGAAAGTAGAACTAGCTTGACCGTTAGTTGTTTTTTTTACCTCTAAAACCTCAAGTGGATGAGAAAAATTTTTTTTAAATGAAATAAATTCTAAATTATTTGCAATTTCAGGAGTGACGGTAAAAATCCATTTATCACAATCAGGAAAATTAGACATTGATTCTTCAAATATCATTTTTTCACCAATGGGTAATAACGGTTTTGGAATTTCATAATTTTTATCACTAAATCTTTTTCCTTTTCCAGACATCAACAAAATATTATATTTCATAAAGGTCTCCCAATTATTTTTTGTAATTTACCATTTATTATTTCTCCTATAAAAATTGAATTAAATTTTCCTTCTAAATTAATATTTTCATTAATAAATGCTTTTTTTAGCTCTTTATTATTTCTTAATTCAATATTCGTTACGGTTATGTGAGGGATTAACAACTCACCTACGTATGGATAATTAAAATTTTTTAAACTATCAAAGTACTTTCTTTCAAGATTTTCAAATTTAAATGGTTTATCAGGCTTGAACTTTTTAATTAGCTCTATTTGAACTTCATTTAATGAAGAATTATTATCAATTTTATAAGCTAAAGTATCGTATCCAGTTAAGTGATCGTTTTCAAACACTAAGGTTTCTTTTATCTTGAAGTTATTTATTTTGGTAATCTTTAATTTGTTAAATTCTTCAATAATGAATTGTGGATTATTAAAATATCCATGAAAAAGTGTGCAGTGTGGAGTATCTTCAACAAAATTTTGATTAAGACCAGTTAATTTGAATAATTCTTTCTTTTTGGTAATTAAATCATAAATTTCGGAACTAGGTTCTAAAAAAAACCCCAATCTTTTATCGTTATTCATACTTAAACTCCTTAAATATAAATCCAAAAATTTCTCTATTAATGTTAGGAATATAATTATTGCCAATTTTTATTATTTCAATTGGTATTGCGTGTGGAATTTGTATTTTAAAATACAATCCTGAAGGAATTCCAAAGAGATTTCCAAGAATTGTTCTTATCGGTCCTTGATGTGTGAATAAAATACTATTTTCTTTTGCTTCTTCTAATAACTCATTTGTTCTTTTCTCAAGATCACCATAACTTTCTCCATTTGGAAAAGTGAAATCATCTTCTGAATTTACTTTTTCTTTATAATCCGGAAATTTCTCTAAAAATTCTTCAAACATTAATCCATCACAATCCCCATAATTTAATTCCAACAATCTATCATCAATTAATACGTTTTGTTTAAATTCAAACTTTTCAGCAGTTTGCAATGCTCTTTTCATAGGAGAGCTATAAATTTTCATTTTATCTAAATCAAAATCTGTAAAATTTTCTAAATCAACTGTTTCGTTTTCATTTATATCTGTATCAAAATATTGTCCAAAAAATCGTCCATCATTAAGCTTGGTTCTCAAATGTCTGACTAGTAAGATTTTTGTTGAATTTTTATACTTTTCTTCAATAGTTTCGTAAAAATCATCAAGAAAGTTTATTAATGTATTTTCATCAAGGTTTGTTTTATATTCTTTTTCTAATTTATTCCTATGTAAGTCATTAAAAAAATTTGAATATTTTAGAAATAAATCTGGTTCAAACTTTTTCCATTTATTTAAAAACTCTTCGCCATCATAGCGTTTATTTAGGCCCTCTAATGCTTTTATATAATTAGTTATAGTGTTTTTTACAATATGAAAACCATATTCAGTTTTGTGTCGGTCGTCCAGATCAAATGTTTCTTTGCTTTCTTTAATTTTTCCATTTGTATCCTCTACATACTTTCTATAGGATATTTGTTTATTCTTTATGTCATTAATGTAATCGTAAATGCCTCTCCTAGATGATAAGAAATCGTTTAGCATTAACCTTCTTGCAGAAAATATATCTTTCATTGGTTTATTCGTAAATAAATTTGTTCTTTCCCAATCAAAACAAGTAAAGGGCGAATTAATTACATGTTCATAATGCGAAGAAGCATCATAAATCATTAAGTGGAAAACAAGTTGGTCTTTATTATCAAATTTAAGTGGACCAAAAGTATCGTTTATTATTATTTTTTTATTTAATTTGTAATCAGAAAGATTTATTTTTAACAACTTATTCTTTATATAGTCGATTTTTTCAAAAGATAAATTGTCTAAAATAATTACGATATCAATGTCAGATATCTGATCAAATGATTTGTTTTCAATAGAGCCCACCACTGAAGCACTAAGGACATATTTATTTTCTTTAAGAATATTTAAAATATTATCAATTAATTTTTTTTCAAACTTCATTTTTCATGTTCATATTTTTGGGATGTTTGAAAATTAATTATTTGCAATTTAGACTTAGGATTTCCTAAAACTGATGAAGCTGTAACAACTTCAGCAACGTTATATTTTGAAGCAATGTTTGGGGTCATACCCCCATCCAAAGTTATCTTATTTTTTTTATTTTTTGTTAAATTAATTAATTTTTTAATGATTGGGTCATATTTATCACTAAATTCTTGTCCAGATTCCCCTGCTTTTTCAATACACAATATCATGATGTTGTTGAATGCTTGTATCATATTTTTAAGTTCAGCTTCAGTATTGTCATGTTCTACAACGATTCCAATGTTTAATTCTGCAAAATTATTTTTTATCTGTATTGGGTTCTGGCCATTATTTTGATGGAAAAATATTTCTAAATCTCTGTTTTTAACTTTATTTATCCACTCAGAAGGGTTTTTTGACATAATGTGTAGTTGAATTTTTTTACCTGGCCATTTTGATGCTATCTCGTCAAGTTTTTCAAGGTCTGTTGAAACATTGTCTTTGTTGTATGTTGAATCTATTAAATCCGCTTGAATAAAGTCTGGGTAATTGCCAACTAAATTATAAATATCATCAATAATATTAATTTTGTTTAAGTGAATTGCTATTCCAACTTTTTGATAATCTCTAAATGTAATTTTTCTGTGAAGTAAATAGGCAATAAAAAACAGTGCACCTGAAAGCAAAAACCTGTTCTGAAAAAAGTTAATTTGTGTAAAGTTACCAATTGTATACTGAATAAATATTGAAAGCAGTGAAACCAAAACAAAATAGATTATTGAAATTTTAATTCTATTTTTTGGTACTTTGAAATTAAAATTGACATTTAAAAAGTAAGCTATAAGTATTCCAGAACCTACAGCTAGAAAGTTTGCAATATTAGTATTCATAATATTTTGAAGCAAACTTCTTAAAATTAATTCTGAACTTAGGCTTAAAAACCCAAAAAGAACATAAAGCAAAAGAAATCTGTTTTTATATAAATATATAAAATATCTATTGTCCATAGTATTTGTCTGGACCATGCTTTCTTGAAAAATGTTTATGAGATATATATGATTCTATTTCTTTTGCAGAAGGGTTTATCTGTTGGGTTATAAAACAAAGTTCTGCAATATATTCAATAATTTCTGCATTTTTAAACGCTTCGTAAATATCTCTACCCCAAGCAAAGACACCGTGTCTTATTGAAAGAATTCCCGGAACATCTAAAAAACCTACATCTTCATTTTTTAATTTTTCAATTATTTTTATACCAGTATTTAATTCATAATCATTTACAACCTGCTCTTCTGTAAGCTGATCTGTAACAAAAATACTTGTTTCAGAAAAATCAGAATGAGTCGTTCCAAAGTTTTTTATTTCAACATTAGCTTGAGCAAAAGCTGAAGCATATTTTGAGTGAGTGTGAACAATGCCTCCGACATCTTTATTTTCACTGTATAAAATCCTGTGAGTTGGCTCATCAGATGATGGATTAAGACTGCCGTCGATGAGATTTCCACTTAAATCCATTTGCACCATATCAGAATAATTATGAGCTTCTAGATCTATTCCGCTTGGTTTAATTACAAACGTGTTTTCAAATCGCGAACTTGCATTTCCAAAATTCTGTATAACAAGAGAAGACTTGCTCAATTTGTAATTGATTTCATACACATTCTCTTTTACAACATTGAGATCTTGCATTATTTAATTATAACTATATAAATTTTCAATTAGTTTTATAAAAAACAAACACACAACAAAAACTTTTTAACTTACTTAAAATATTTATATGATGAAATTAATTGCTCATAAAATAAACTCTTCAAAAATTTTACTTGATGTTCCAAAAAGCTACGGTGTCGAAATTGATATTAGAAGTGGGCCAAATCAAAAACTTGTACTTTCACATGACCTAGCCAATTCAGACTGTGAAGAGCTAGATAGTTATTTGGAACGTTATGATCATAAGTTTATCGTGGCAAATATAAAGGAATCTGGGATTGAAGATATAGTGATTAGCAAATTATCCGAGAGAAATATAGATTTTTTCCTTTTAGATTGCGAGATGCCCTTTGTTTATCTGAATCAAGAAAAGTATGGAGAAGTTCTTTCTGTAAGATATTCCGAAATAGAAAGTATTGAAACGATTAAATATTTTGCTGGCAAAGTTGGATGGGTGTGGATCGACACATTTAAAAACTTACCAAAATTGCATGAAGAACTTAAAAATTTTAAAACATGTCTTGTTTCGCCAGACAGGTGGGGAAGACCAGAAGAAATAACTGAGTATAAAGAATTTTTAAATGATAATAATTTTCAAATTCAAGGAGTGATGGCGGAGTTAAAGTACTTGCCTAAGTGGAAATAAGTCTAATTAATTTAATATACTTTACTAAAATGAAATTTAATGTGTGGTTTTATAGGATCTATATCGGATAATAACTTTCAATTAGAAAAATTAATTGAAGTAAATAAACAAATTCAATGCAGAGGGCCTGACCAAACAAAATTTATTTCTGAAAAATCTGATGATTTATTTTCAACTAACATTTCGTTAAATCTTGAATTAGCTTTTAATCGTTTATCAATTATAGATTTATCTGAACAGGCATCTCAACCAATGATTTCAAAAAGTACAAATACGGGGATTATGTTTAATGGAGAAATTTTTAATCATAGAGAATTAAAAAAAGATCTAGAGCACAAATTTAATTTCAAAACTTCACACTCTGATACGGAAGTACTTTTATTTGGATTGACGCAATATGGAACAAAATTTTTGGAGAGAATTAATGGGCAATTTGCGATTGTTTTTTTAGACTTTAATAACGAAAAAATATATTTGATAAGAGATAGATTAGGTCAAAAACCACTTTTTTACACACACAATGCAAAAGAATTAAGTTTTTCCTCAAACCTTGTATCTTTGGCTAAGTTAAGAGATAATCTTGAAGTCGAAGAAAGATATTTAAATCAATATTTAGAACTGGGAACCATCCCATCACCAAATACACTTTTTAAAAATATTTATAAAGTTAAACCCGCAGAGGTAATTGAGTTCTCTCTAAAAGATAAAATTCAATTAACTAATAAATCTAATTATTGGGATATAGATGACTTTATTGATGATAAGAAATTTATTTATGAGGAGTTTGTATCAATCTTTGATGATGCAGTAAAAATTCGAGAAGAATCAGATGTTCCAATATCCTACTTTCTGTCTGGGGGACTTGACTCAACTTCAATAATTAAAAGTGCAGCAAGTAGTAAATCTGGTAAAAACATTAATACTTTTTCAATAGTCTCGGATGATAATTATTATGATGAGTCAGAGTATTCAAATTTAGTAGCTGAAAAATACTCATCAAATCATTCAAAATTTTCAATAAATAGTGATATCGATATAGATTTAATTTCAAGTGTTATAAGCGCTTATGATGAATTATATTTTGATCCATCTGTGGTCCCTTCATTTATATTATCAAAAGAAATGTCTAAAAATTTTAAAGTAGCAATTTCTGGTGATGGAGGCGATGAATTATTTGGTGGTTACAAAAGAACATTAAAGATTTTAAATAAACCACCACAACATAAGTCTCTTTTTTCAAATCTTTACAATATTTATCCTTCATTTTTAGGTAGTGGTACAAATTTAAATTCAAATTCTAAAAGCTGGGTTAAAAGGTACTTATCTTTTTACGAGGATAGAAAATTAATGAATATGCTCAACTTAAAAAACGAAATAAAATTTTTTGATATGTATGAAGAAAAAAGCCTAAGTTATAAAAATTTACTTAAATTAGATTACAATTTTTATTTATCTGAAATGATGATGTATAAAATTGATAGAGCGTCAATGGCTAATTCACTTGAAATACGTTCCCCCTTTGTAGATAACAGGTTAGTTGAATATATATTTTCCCATGATGAATCATATAAAAATGAAAGAACTACAAAACCAATACTTAATAAATACCTAGAAAAAGATTTTGATAAAGAATTTTTGAACAGATCAAAAAAAGGTTTTGTTGTAAATACTTCTGACTGGATTTATAAAAATATTTATCATGTTGATGATATTTTTAAAAATGGAAAAATTGTTTACCAAATTGATAAAAATATTCATAGAAAATTGAATATAAATAAATCAAGAATTAATGGTTTGAGATTATGGAAATTATATTTTTTGGAAAAATATTTCCAAATAAATAATCTTTAAACAGGAGTTATGTCTTTTCTTACGCATTTTGCATAATATTCTTGTTCTTTTCTGTATAAACTTGAGATATTATTTTCCATATTTAATTCATAGAGAGGTTTTTTTATTATTTTAACTTTATATTTTTTCTCTATAAGGTCTTTCATAAGCTTATAATCCTGGGCATAATAAAAGTTTTCATTATATCCACCAAGGTTGGTTAGTACACTTTTTTTTATCATAATGGTTCCATGTACAAAGGGATTTTTAACTTTCATAACTAATTTTGGTGGGAGTAAGTAAGAATAATTTGGAACAACTCTATTTGAATTTTTCATTATTGCCCTTGATGAACAAGCATCAATATCTTGATTTTTAATAAAATTTATTTGATAGGAAAGCCTATTGTTAAAACTTATATCATCCCCATCCTGTCTGGCAATAAAAGCTCCATTTGCTTGAGCAATGAGACGATTAAGTGACTTTGTTAATCCAAGATTTTCTTTGCTTTTAAAGATTTTTACTCTATTGTCTTTTTTAGCATATGAATCAATAATTTTGAATGTTGCATCTGTTGAACAATCATCATTAATCAAAAACTCAAAATTTTTATAATTCTGATTTAATATACTATCAATGGCTTTGCCCACGGTGTTTTCATTATTGTAAACACTCATAAGAACCGAAATATCCATTAAATACAGTTTAAGAATTTCAAATTTAAATGTCACTAAAAGGTTTTATATTTTTTGCGTGTTAGTTCAATATTGAAATGTTTATATAATATGTCAAGATGGATAAAAAACAAAATATACTTTATATATTTGGGAGCGGAAGAAAAGAAAGAATTGCTCAATCCAATATAAACTCAAAAGAGTTTTTTTATGGATACTTTTCATTTGAAGAGGAATTTGGAAAAATTGATATAGTTGAAATGCTTCCAAGTGATACATTTGTAAAAGGTCTTAGCAAATTCACTGAGATAATAGATAAGGTATTAAGAAAGTTAAGTAATTTACCATTTTTTTTTCATTTAATTTTTTCATTTGAAAATTTTAAAAAAATTTTTAAATCTACCCACATAGTTTCTACAAATGATCGATTAGGTTTATCAATATTGCCAATGTATTTAATATCAAAACTGTTTTCAAGAAAAAAACTTTCTGTAATAGTTATGGGTCTTTTCTCAAAACCAAAAGGAAACCTAATTACAAATATTTTTCAAAAATTGTTTTTAAAAATATTTCTAATTTCATCATCAAGCTTTATTTTTTTGGGCGAAGGTGAATATAGGCACGCAATTAATTTATTTCCTAATTTTAAGAATAAATTCTATTTAGTACCTTTTGGTATTAATACAAATTTTTGGCTAGATAGGGGTCAAAAAATTTTTCAAGATAGAGACTATATACTATTTGTTGGTAATGATGGAAATAGAGATTTTGATGCATTAGTAAAAATTGTGAATTCAAATAAAGAAATTAATTTTATAGTTGTATCAAAACAACTTACATTAGACGATTTTGAATACAATAATATAACTTTATACTCTGGTGATTGGTTTAATCAGGCAATTACTGATAACGAATTAAAAAATTTGTATCAAAATGCAAAGTTTACAATAATTCCTCTAAAAGAATCTTTACAACCTTCAGGCCAGAGTGTTTGTCTTCAATCAATGTCGGTTGGAACCCCGGTAATAATTACAAAAACAGTTGGTTTTTGGGATCCTGATAGATTTAAATCAAATGAAAATATTTTATTTTTACAATCAAACAATACAGAAGATTGGAATAAGTTAATAAAAAATTTATATTCCAGCAACCAAGATCTTGAAAAAATAAGCAAAAACTCTCAGAAAACAATTAAAGATTTTTATGACGAGAAGTTTTTTATTGAGAAATTAAAAAAAATTGTAATTAATTAAGGTATTTTTTATTAAGTAATTGATAATAACTATTCGGGTCAGCTTCTATACCTTTTTCATCCCACGGTTTCAACCCGCCTACATAATGAATAATCTTCACTTCTTCAGCGTCAAATCTCTCTTTTAGATTTAAATTCACGATATGATTTAATTCATCTGAAATTTCATAATAATCACCGTTTATAAATGAATTCAAAACATCTTGATCCCAGTAAACAATTTCATTTTCAATTTTTTTAACTTGTTTCTGAAGTTTTTTGGATATATTTTCTTTATTCCATTTCTTTAAATTTATAACCAAAACTCCTGCGTTGAAATACTTATCATTAATATTTAATCTTTCAAAAATATCTAAACTTTGTTGCTTGGAAAAATAGTCAGTTGTTTTTGCTCCAAGTAGCATATCTTTTTCTCTCATATCATTTATAGATTCTTTAATTTTTTCGAAAGGATTGTTTACAACATATGCATCTGCATCTATATAAATTATAAAGTTAGATTTTGATCTAACAAGATCACCTATAAAGATTCTATAATAAGTTGCCTCGGACACATGAGCATTTTTTAATTTTGGATAACTTTTGATATTAAATTCAAATTTTATGATATTTAAATCAAGTTCAGGGTAATTTTTGTTAATAACTTTTTTGTATTTATTAAAGGATCTAGGAGACTTATGAATTAAATTTATTTTTAATTTAATTCCATTACTATGTTCAATTAATGAAGAAATAGACAGAAAAGCTTGTTTGTTATATTTTTTATCTATGCAGTAAACAAATTCGAATAAATCATTCATTTAAAATTTATCTACTCTCTGTAATCATTTTGTATCCAGAAATCTCTTTTATATATATTTCTCTATTTTCTGGATTACATTCTAAATTTAACCAACATTTCCCAAATTCGTTAACTCCATAAGTTTCTTTAGTTGAAAATTCATCTTTTACAGGGCTATATCCCCAATTAGTGTTTTTTTGATATTCAATTACAGGTGCTTCAAGTTTTGTAAATAATAGCGGATCTTCTATAAATTTGTTGAAGCTAAATCCTCTAACAATTAAAAATGGACTCAGAAAAATAAAAATTATTGATAAATAATTTACTAAAATATTTTTGTTTAAAATCGGAATTAATTTTCTATTCATTGTAAAAATAAAAATTAATGGTGTAAAAATACCAAAAAAGTATCTAAAAAGGGGAACAGACATAAAGAATGCCACAACACTAAATATAAAATAAATCCTTAGGAAAGTTAAGTCACTTAAATTTCTTTCAACTTTTTTTCCAAATATTAAGCATGATATAAAAATTACAATAAATGACCATAAAAAATTTGTAATTATTTGTTCGTTGTAGTTGAGAGTTTTCCAAATATTAAACCAGTCAATAATATTTGTTCCTAATTCATAAGGTACATAAGTAGATGAGTAGTGTTTATTTGCGTTTGAAACCATAGTGTTGCTGTACCATTCTAAATTCGGCATACATGTGAATTTAACTGGAAACAATAGACACCCTGTAGTAATTGCATTTTTCAGAAGCCAAAATAAAGATAAAAAAGATAAAGTTAAGTTAAACTTTAAAAATTTTCTTGAAATAAAAGTTTTTCTATATTTCAAAATTATATATAAGAGAGGAACAAGGATATGAAAACTTGTTGGCTTGAGTTGTATAAGAAATAAGCCCATATAAATCATTATTTTGTAATAGTTAACATTGGGAGTTTTTTCGAATATAAAATTAATAATTAATAAATTAAAAATTATTAACAAAATAGCGACTGGTATATCTGGTTTGCCAGCATTTTGTATATTAGGAAACCCATTAGCACCTCCATTTAAACCAAAATTATCAAGGAACGCAAAGGCAAGTAGTACTAAAGAGGAAAATTTAAAGAAATCACTGGTGCTTTTTTTTATTGAGAAATAAGCAAAGTTAAACAAAAGTGTAAAAAATATTAGATTCAAATAATGAAGAAAAATAAAGTTGTTTCCTAACCAAAAATTAAATGATATATATTCATACAATGATTGGTTTCCAAGTGGAAAAATAATATTGCTAATACCTAAGACTATTTTTTCGTTTAATATCCAATTTTGATGAAGTAAATGGTAACCTCCTGCGTCGTAATGAAAATTTATTCCATATGAAGAAATGGCAAGTGAAGAGTTTATTAATGTTGTAGATACAAACTGGCTTTCAAAACTAAATCTTTTATAAAATTGAAATACTAATGAAAATCCAATCAAAATAAAAATAATCAAAATTATTATGTTTCCATTTACAAAAAAATTTAACAAAAAAGATAGGTTTCCAATAAATAGAAGAGAATATATCGGATAAAAAATAGATATAGGAATATTTGCTATATTTTTTGACTTAAAGATCAAGTCATTTACAGTTTTACCAAAAATAAATAATATCCAATAAAATAAATTAAATATCAATATATTCACACTAATTAATATAATCTTATTAACACTAAAACTTGTGAGTAATGAAAATTAATTATTAAAAATGAAAAGAATAAGCACTCCTGTATATATAATTCACTATTCAAAATTAAAAGACAGAAAGTTATATTTAGATAATTTCTTGGATTCTAACTTTAAAGATTTCAAATTTATAACAGATTTTGATAAGGAAAAATTAAAAATAGTGAATGTTAATGAAAGATATATCGAAAATCCTCAAGTTTTTAAAGAAAAAATCTTTGAATTATGGAAATTAGATAATTTAGAATACAGAAAATTATCAGATGCAGAAATATCCTGTTTTTTTAAACATATCCAAGCATTAAGAGAAGCCGCTAATTCGAAAAGTGAATTCTCCTTAATTTTAGAGGATGATGTAATTCCAGTTGAAAAATTTGCCAAAGGATATAACAAAATGATTAATAGTCTTAGCAATTTAAATTGGGATATAGTTTTTATTGGAAGTGGAATTGGAAAAAATTTTATATACAAAAAGATGGGTAAAAAAGTATTACTTTCAAAACCTCAAAAAGTTGAACATCCAGCCAGCAACTGTGCAGATTCCTACATTGTTAAAAAAGATGTTGCAAAAAAATTGCTTTCAAATTTCACAACTTTTCATCTTTCGTACGATTGGGAGCTAGCTTATCAAATGTATAAACTTGAATTAAATGTCTATTGGGCAACAAGACCTTTATTTAAGCAAGGTTCTAAAACTGGTGATTATGCATCAGCACTGAGGTAAAATGACAAAAAAAATTTTAATGGCAACTTCAAACTTTGAAAATTGGAAGCAGGAATTTTTTATTGAAAATATGTCTCCAAGAAATAAAGAATATGCAAAAATACATAATTTTGAATATCTTGAATATTTGAATGTAAAAGAAAAATATAGAGAGCACCCTACATGGTTAAAGTTTAAATTAATAAGGGACCTTATTGAAGAAGGTGTATTAATGGACAATGATTATATCACTCAAATTGATGCTGATATGTGCATAGTAAACAAAGAATTGGATTATATAACAAACAAATCCTTCACATACTCTATTGATTCAGCAAATTCGCACTGTATGGGACACTTTTCTCTAAAAATAAATCCTTGGACACGAAACCTGATTGATTTAATACTTGATGATGATAGGCACAAGAGGTTAAAAAATGATATTACAGAACATGAATATTTTGGTTTTAAAAATAGTTTTGTAATGGATTTTAGAGAGCAAGCTAGTTGGTATTACCTTGCAGGTATAAAAAGACATTCTCAAAAATCATTTTGGGAGTATCCAAATTTTGGATGGCACTCAAATGTGACGGAATTTACTACTTATTCACTAGAAGAACTTCATGAGAATGTTGAAATTCTTCCAACAAACTGGAATGTAACAGAAATAAGAGGAGAGTCAGAATGTAAATTTTTAATTAATAAAACAAAATATGAAGATACAGTCATTAGGCACTTTGCGGGAGGGCAGCCATGGAGAAAAGAATGGTTTACCGAAGGCGTACCAAATAGGTTGCAGATTCTTGATTACAAACTTTTTATTAAATCATTTATTCCACGGTTAAAACCTAAAACTATAAAAAAAATAAAATCATTTGTTAAAAAGATATTAAATAGATAAGTAAGATTGAATTTCTTTTAAAGAATAATCGGGAGTCTGATGTTTATTGTGAAAGCTTTCCCAATCGATTATATTTTTAATAATTTCAGGTATTTTAAGTTTTGCAGTCCATAATAAATCTTTTTCTGCTTTTGATGAATTAATTCTTAATTCATCTACTTCTTTGTAGGTGGCATTTTCATTAATTGTTATTTGTTCTTCATAATCTGAATACTCTTTAAAAAGTTCTGCAATATCTTTTACTGTGTATTGATTATTAATTTCTGAATTTAAATTAAATGTTTCAGAGCTATTTTCTTGAAAGCTTTTTTGTGCAATTAATAAATATCCATATAGTGAATCCAGTACATATTGCCACGGACGAATGTGTTCCGGATTTCTCAATTCAATTGGCTTATTTTTATTTATTGAATTAATCAAAT
>MDTA01179398.1_pt1 | contig 24864 bp, 7 predicted proteins | sample 811151 | NCBI WGS metagenome assembly MDTA01 (sample SAMN05326648, study PRJNA326480) | marine metagenome | isolation source: seawater | place: Indian Ocean: South | collected 2010
AAATGAAAAATATAGAACTTTATGAAGAATGGGCGGTCAAACGTGGCGAGTTTGGTGATGTTTATAATCACCAAAGTATGGATATCAAACTAGACGAAAGTAAATTTACAAGAGACAATCAACAAGTTGAAATAATATATCCTGAAAATATTACTGGTGCAGTATCAAATATTTTTGTGTTTGAAAGAAATACAACTTATTATAGTGTACCAACAATAGAAATAGATCCGCCAAAGTCTGGTAATGCCGCAACAGCCACAGCAAAACTATTTGCTAATGCACAATTAGAAAGTGTAACAATTACAAGCGGTGGTGATGGTTATTCAAGTAAGCCTAATGTTGCAGTAATAACAGGTAACATTGTTATATCAGAATTCAGTGATGTACTAGCATTTGGTGTAGCAAGTAGTAGTGCTACAGTAGACTTACCTTTAACAGGTGCAAATGCATTAACAAACATCAGTATCACTGACCATACAACATCAAGCACCAAAGACATTTATCTTGGTAACGAAAGAAGTATAGAAAGAGTTGTAACAAAAATTAATAAAGATTTAGGTAGTGCCAATATAGCAAATGTTACAGCATTTAGTGATATAGATACACCTGCTGAAATACATTCAGCAACACAAATTACTAAAGGAACAACTGCTCAAGTTACAACAGCAACTAACATCGAAATCAATTCAAATGTGAATTCTTTAGAAGCAAATGTTGGTGCTATTGGATTAACAAATCCAGCAACAGTAACACTATTAGGTACAGCACAAGAAAAATATTTTGGTGTAGGGGATAGCATAACATTTGTAAATAAAAATCAATCGGCATATCCAGTCGCTACTGCAAATATTTTAAACAAAACATTCTTTACAAAACCAACAAGTTCATCTGATGTTTATGAACTGTACACTAATCAGGCATTAACTGCCAATGTAGATGCAACTGGTTGGACAGCACCAGGTAGTAATGTACAAGAGTTAGGTGCTTATCAAGGTGCAAATGCAGATTTGGCTAATGTACAATTTAATATTGGTAATATAAATGCAACATCTAATAGCACACTATATGCAGAATTAACAGCATTAAATGGAACTTATTATGTCCACAAACAATCAAGTACAACATTTAATTTATATACAGATCCTGCTATGCAAATACCTTTGGATACCAGCACATTAACAAGCAACTATTCAACATCAAATGTAGCATATAATAACATACAAGCAAATGTCACATTACTTGGTACAGGTGGAGACAACAGATTATTCATTAAAGGTAATGACTTTACCTTAGCAGAAAGCACATTACCAGGTGGTAATCCTAGTGCCTCTTTAACAACTCTTAATATGACAGCAGGTAGGTATCAGCCTACTCAGAGATTCCCTATAAGATCTGCAAACAACACAACATCAAATGACATTATAGTTTCAGTTGATAACAAAAATGTTGCTACAACTTTTTGGTCATATGATAGAGGTAATAGAACTAGTATAACAGCAAATGCTACAGTTGTCAACGATTATTCAATAAATCCAAACAATGCATTCCAAGTTGTTTTAAGTGGTAACAGCAAATTTGAAGATCAAAATATAGTAAACGTAGACGGCAGATATCCGTTTGCTGAAATTTACATAGATAATAAGCGAGTAGTAAATACACCAGAATATACAGCATTTACCTTAAACAATGCAGGTTCTGATACAACAATCAGTTTTAGTAATACAGCACTTTACACAGATAACTTTAGTATAGGTTCAAACATCACTGTGATAGAAAGTGGTTCTGTACAATTTAATAATACATTTACAGCAGACGTACCAGGTAAAGTTTTAAGCATTAAGAGTGTTGCAAATGACACACTTATTGCAAACACCATTAGTAAACGTACATATGATAAAACTGCAGATGTATTAACAGACAACAAGATTACTATTGATATTGACGACACAGAAAATATGCTTAAAAGACCTAGCAACTCATTACAGGACGGCTTATGGTTTAGAGATGCTAAAGATGAATACATTGTACCTAATGCAGGATATGTAAACAGACATAAAGTACAATGGGAGTCAATAGACATTAGGCATTTTGCTAATGTAATTGGCACAGGTAAAAGAAATATCCCATTTGCAGATGATTACCTACACTTAGGAAAATCAGAGAACGAGGATTGGAATGTTTACAGATTAAAGAAACATGGTATAGAATCCACAGATGGTAGCATATCAGGTGCAAAGAATTATATAGATAGTTTAGAAGGCAGAGCAAAATTATTCTCAGATCAAAGATTATCAAAATGGACAGACGGCAATATACTTGGCGACAAAACAAATGCAAAATATTTTGACAATGTTGTAGTTCTAAAAAATGCTAACCTATCAGATACAGTTGTAGAGTGGAGTAATGAAGATTATGTCTTTACTCCTAGAGTTGTATATAAAGGTGATTATAAACCTTTAAAGAAAATTAGTAGAGGAATACAGAAATTAAGACCAGGAGATAGTGGTGTAATCACAGAAGTGCAACCTTTCAAAGATGACAACTACATGGCAAGAATATACGGAGACTTTATACATCCAGTTCAAAGTTTGGAGTTTTTCATTAGAGGAAGTATTGTAAAAGATAACTTGCCTGGTGCAAATACACAATCAGTAATTTGTTCTCCATTATCAATGACAGGTGTCGATGTTGGAGATACTGTTAGATTCTTTGGTTCACAGGCAACAGCGGCAAATCTTACTGTTGGTAAACCATATACAGTTACAGGCATCAGTGAAAAAGGACTTGGTGGTAATCCAGGAGCAGTTGAAACAGATGATCCAAGTAAAGGCTTCTTTACATTTAATGAAGCAAATGTAACAGCCACAGATTTTGCATCTGTTGATTCTGAATGTTTTGTTGCATATGAATCTAGTTTAGATTTTGCTCTTAATACAAGAGTAAAATCATTAACAACAAATCCTAGCAATAGTATTACATTAGAAGTAGGCTCAGCATATAATAGAAACATATTGAGTTATATTTCAAATGGATTGAATTTTGAATTTGTAGAATTAGGCGAAGGAAATAGACTTACAAATACTAATGACTTTTTTGATCCTAGTAAAACTTATACAGTATCTAATTGGAATGCAAGTGATAGAACATTTACAATATCCAGTAATATAACTGTTAATGATGCAACAATTACCAGAACTGCATTTAATGAATTAACATTTGCAGGTTTTGGAAACAGTGACGGAAAAGGCAACAGCACATTATCAGGTGCCAACGTTTCTACAATAGATAAAGGAGATTTTGTACAATTTACAAGCACAGGTGCTTATGCAGGAAATGTATATCCTGTAATAAGTAATGACGGAAACTTTATAAAAATTTACGATCCTGCAACTACTAGTAACACAACAAATAGAACTGCAATAATTTACACAGGTACTAAAGAATCACGTTCAGGTACTGTAACAAGTTTAACAGGTAATGCTTTAACAATATCCGGATTCACAACTAGCAATTTAGGAACATATGGTTTTGGTAATGTACAATTCCTTAATTCAAATACTAGCACAGGAAAAATTGCAGGTGTATCTGGCACAGATAGGCCATTAAGAATCAATTCTAACACAATTATATTAGATGTAGGCGACTCAGTTAGAACAATGCAGAGTAGATTCCCTGTACATACATTAAGAGATACAACATTAAATACTGTAGATTTATTCTTCAAATCAGATAGTGCCGCTGAATTTGGTAGAGTGTTATTTAATAGCAGTGAAAAAACACCTGAAGAACAAGACATTATAAGTAATGATCCAAGTAAAATATTAAATTATAACAACAAACCAATCTTTATAGGTTTAGGATTACCTACAAGCGACAATGCACTTACATTAGAAACTGATTTTGCAGGCATACCAGAATCATTAAGATCAATTGACGAAGTAGAATTAGATCTAGAATTTAGATATGTAACCAGCGAAGGCTTAAAACAACTACTTGACATGACTGGACTTAGAGTGCAAACAGGTGCCGGCACTGGTGGTATAGGTACAACCAATCCATATAATCCAGAAGGTACAAATTTTGTTGATGACCCAGCACAGATAAACAATTCTGCAGAGTTATTAAGAGAGTTAGATAACTTTGATGCAGAATGGTGGATAGAAAACTTTACCTATAAACAAATAACACCATCACTAGATGGAATGTTTGTGGAATTGTCAGGAAGGAACGGCACTAAAGAATCCAGTAAACTAGATTTAATACCAAGATATTACGGAGAACATCAAGGACTTAACTTAGTAGGTGAAGTTGAAAGAGGATTAACTATATCTGGTATTGCATCAAATATAGTAGAACCAACTAATAAGAGTAGGGTAAAACTTAACTTCCAAGATGTTCACGGAATGGACAACAAGGTCACAGTTGTTGACAGAGTTAATAATGATGCAATTTGGACAGATCCAAATGGTAATGTTGTGGACGTACATGCAGGCCAGCCAGAAAAAATCAGAGCAAGATTGACTTCTAATGAATTAAGACCTAGTCATGTAAATGGTGGTAGATATCCATTTGAATGGTGGGGAGAAGATGTAAGTAATACATTTGGTCAAGGCGATGACAATAAGATTGTTTTAAACATTGGTTTTGAAAATGGTGTAACAACTAAACCGTTACACGGAGATTTTGAAACTGCTGTACCTATTGTAATTGTTAATAGTGCTAAAATGAAATACACATTAGCACCAACCACTAAAAACGAATTAACAAATTTAAGAGTAGCAATAAAAGACGAAACAGGAACTATACCTGGAATAGTAGATAGAAAAATTACAAAAGTAAATAACACCAGTGTATCAATAGACAACAGCGATGGTGTATTTACAACTGACGATACCACAGGAAATTTAAAAGCATTAATCTATAAAGTAGATGAAAACAAAAACAAAAATGTACTTGTAAATGATTTTGGCACAACAGTTGAGCAGTCAACCACAGAAGGCGGATTCTCAGCAATACTACTTCAACCAAGAAGCGGAAGTAGTTCTTTAAATGCTGGAACAACATTTGCAACTATTAGTAATTTATATACAGAAGTAGGTTCAGCAGGAACATTCTATATGGGCATTAATGGCTCCGCAAATGTATCACTAGAATCTATGTTTGGTAGTAATTTAGATATTGTTTATGATTACTTGCCATTTAATCACACAGGTAATAATACAAAAATTATTTCTACTGTAAATGTTGCAGTTGATGTTCATGTGATAGAACCACAGCATAAAATGTTTATGGACACTGAAGGAGTTGATAATAGTACGTTAAGATTTATAGATGCACAACACGGAGGAAACTCTGCACTTACAGGAAATATAATTGTTGCAAACACACAACCTAATTATGCAATTATACCAAAAGGTATATCTGACAATGTAGGAACTGCACCAATTAATGAAACTGAAAAAAGTAATTTAGGTGTAATAGTATCATCAGTTGCAGGTTCATATTTAACAATTAATAAACCTAACAATTTACTTTCAGTCAACGATACAGTATTTTTAAATTCAAATAGTGCTACTGCAAATGGCATTAACAATACAGAATTTAAAATAAAGGAAGTTACACAAAATACATTTACTATAGGACTTGCAAACACAAACGTTATACCAACAGCAAATCTATCATCGTTGAAATATCTTGTTTATCCTGTTAGCACATTGGCCGGTGAAGCAACAACAAATACTGTTACTTCAAGAGTTATTCATGTACCTGCAAATACACATGTGTTTAGTGTAGGTGATGATATTACATTACGAGCAGGTGCAAGTGATACTGCAAGTGTAAACGGGCAAACATTTATTGTAAACAAAACATATGAAAATGCTTTTGAAATAAATCATCCTACAAATCCTACAGGATTAACTACAAACCTTACTGCAGAATTAACAGGCAATTCAACATTGCAAGTAGTAAGTATGCCAAATGGATATGCTATACCAGGACTATCACCAAGAATATATGATCCAAGTAATCAATATCAACTAGGTGGCAACACAGATATTACAATGTTTAACATTGATGAATTAAACTTAGGACCTGATAAATGGATAGGTGGAACACAAGGTAAGCCTTTAATGTACTTTTATAAAGATTTAGGCAATACAAGAAACGGTGATATGCTTATGCTTGATGTTTATGAAGCAACAAGATTTATAAGTAAAGGACATAACATAGGAAAGTTTGAAGATAATCAATTAGTAATATCTTCTACAAATGCAAGTTCTGAAGGATTAGTAAATATTGAATTACCTAATGGACTAACTGGACTAGCAGTAGGCGGAAACGTAACATTTTCAAAGAGTCAAAAAGGACATGTATTGCATGGTAACACATTTACAGTTGTAGACTTTGTAAACATCATAGACCCAGTAGCATCTTCCGGAGAGCAATTTGTTACTATACATGCTCCAGGGGCCACGGCAACAGGTAATGTATTCTCAGTAGCATATGATAATTACATACCTGATAGTTCAAGAGCAATTAAAATTAGTAAAACTGGATTCTATGATGGATTTGCCACTCCAATTTTAGCAGATAAAAATTCATTTGTTGTACGAACAAATTATTTAGGAAATGCAACAAGCATTGGTAACTGGATATCAGACACTATGATAATTACTGGTACTGATAATTTACATGGCGAAATAAATGCCAAACCAAATAAAAATCATATTGCAATTAAAAATAGTCCAATAAGAAATTACAATTCTGTTTACAAAATGGCACCGATTGGATATCTTAACAGAAATCTTAAGAATACAGAAATAGAAGTGTTTGGATTTGCAAACGGAAATGCCATAGTAGATTTTGCAGACAAAGATGTGTCATATTACATTACCGATAACAATGCGGTAGAAATAAATGATAACAAAACATATTTGCCTAGGACACAAACATTACAACAAGTAAGTGATAGTATCAACTTTGTAAGTGACTTTAAAGCAGGTGCCATAGACAAAGAGAAAAAACTAGAACTAGGATTCCTGTTTGGTGAAAGAGATCCTAGATCAGATAATCAGAATGAAGCAGACTTTAACCAAAAATATGTACAAAGACCTGCAGACACATCAGGCTTAGAACAAGTATATTCATATGAATTTGCAAATGCTCCAGCCGGTAATGCTCTGAAAGGTGGCGTGAACAAATTCTTACAACTTAAACCAAACAAAACAATTAGTGAAAAACGTGCGCCAAGTCAATTATCAGGAAAATATATTATAGATATTGCAGGCTTAGAAGAGCAATTATACTACGGTTCACTCAACGAAACAAGAACAAATAGACCACACGGTACTCAAAACTATCGTGTACTTGATGGAAAAATTACTTCAGACAAACCATTAGTGAAAAAGTATGAAGAAGGTATTTACAATACATATTTAGATCCATCATTGCAAGAAATAAAAAACAAAGCAGAAAGACCGTTCTCATCACCATATGCAAAAGGATGGCCTTATACATGGAACAAACTTTTAACTCAAACTAATAACAAATACATAAACGGATACGGTGGCGGCGGTGGAATATCAGGAGGCGGCAATCCTCCTAGAGGTCCAGGCGGCGGAGGCAATCCTCCAGCAGATCCACCTAAAGATCCACCAGTACAGGAAACATGTGGTAAATTTAGAATAACACTTTACGACACAAATTCTGGTGAAGAAGGCACAACTTATGAATTTACTGCTGGACTTATGGACATTGTTCAAGGGTACATAGACAGTGGTTACGAAAATCTTACAGGTAACCAACAAGCATTTGTACAAGCAGGTGGTACATCTCAAGACTGGTCAACAATACTTTCTTACATTGAAGGCAAAGGCGAAAACTATACTAAGATACCTTACAAGCAAATAGATGTAGATCTTTGTGAATTAGAAGAGTTACATATAAAAGAAATTTCAGGTAACACATGTACCCAGAGTGGAGAAGTAATGTTCCTAGGAGGCACAGGTATCTCATTGCCAGACGGTTGTGATCCATGTGCATTAGCAGATGCAATCAATAGTCAGTCACCTAATTTTAATGCAGAATGTGTTCCAGAAGAAGAAAAACGTGAACCTAAGTCATGTATTATAAAAGGTGGCGGACAAGCATACGGCGATACAGACTTTCAAAATATTCAAAACATATTACATGCTGGTAATAATAACGGACAAACATTAGAAAGAATTGGTGCTAGAAAAGACAACTATAGATTACTAACAGGTAGAATCTCAGGAGCACCAACATTGCTATTTGGTAAATGTCATGGTGATGCAAGACTTCAGTACAAGATTGAAGGTCCTACATTTTTAGAATCTATCAAATTGCTAATGGCAGAAAAAGGTCTTGACCCTAATGATTATACAACTGTGGTATTAAGAAGCACAACAAACAACGATAGAACAGGTGAATTATTACACTGGAAAAATGCCACAGCAAGAATTCAAAATAGCGGTTCAGGTATTAAAGGAGAATACAACAACGGACGTAAACATCCATTCTTTATAGTTTATGCTCCTAGTAGAGGTTCTGTTTTTGAACAAGGCATGCAAACAATTGAGTTTGGTAAAGAACAAATGCACAGAGGTATTTGTAAAGATACAATGTCTGTTTATGTAAGTAAGAAAAACAGAAGTTTTTATAATTATTCTACAAAATCAGGTTCTGGTCCACTTTATCGTATGGGTAAGCAAGGCGATGCTAATCATTTATACTTAGGTGACTTGTTTAACATGACAGTAATAGATGACTTGTTCCACGGTGCAGATCACAGTGACCCAGAAGGACATGATGAAGATAATGCACTTAAATTCACAGAGGATCAAGACGAAAGAGGATTCAGATTTAAGAAAATCACAGGATACGGAAAACGTATAATGGATGGTGGCGTAACAGGTGGTAGATGGGCAGACAGAACTGAAGGCTGGTTTAAAAACTTATGGCAGTTCCACCCAACACAACAAAGACGTGTACAAGGTTGTAACAATAACGAAGATGTAAATATTCCACAACTCAATCCTATTGTTAGAATAAAAAGTGCTGTTCCATTTACTTTAGGCAAAGGTTGTAGTAGAAGTCCATTTACTGAAGTTGGAGATTTCCAACCATACAGAGAAAAAACATTAGATTCTAGTGCAAACTTATCTATTGCAAATGCATTAACACCAGATCAATATAATCAAATAGGTGGAGATACAAGTTCTATATTTACACCAAAAGTAATATCCGGTGGCTTACCTGGACAAGAAACAATTATATACGATATAATGGGTGCACCGGATACAAGTAATCCATTTATGACATCTGATTATTTACAGATTGATGGATATCCTGTTAATCCAAGATCAGGTGAAGGTGCTAGAGATGGACAAGTAGCCAACGCATCAGTAGGTATAGTACAAACAGGTATGGTTGCAGACAGCACAGGATTTAACTATATGCTGGGTGACAGATTAACACTAGTTGGTGGACAACCAAAAACCATAGACGAAGATGCTTATTACTTAGATAGTGTTACAGTATCAAATCCAGGATTTGGATATAATCCTGCAACTACAAGATTAGAAATTACAGACGACGAGTTAGGCACAATATTGCCAGGTGTACAATTAAAACCAATTTTTGCACCAAATGAAAATTCCGTTACCCCTGTTACAAAACGCACAGGAAGAACTGCATTGTCGTCAGCAGTAATACCTTATAAAACATATATAGGCGTAGGTGGATGTACAGATAAAAACTGGTTAAAAGATTTAGATACAAAAACAGCATTCGTAGACAGAGTAAGTAATGCTATAAACGGTGTAACTATAGATTCAAGACGTATTGATGTAGGTATTGATGCTACAGGTTCAACACATAGTGAATCATTCCCTATTACTGCAACAACACAATTAACAGGCGGTACAGGATATAAAGCATTTATTGGAACAAGAGATTATGAAAATGCTGGTGCAACAATGATGTTCAATTTTGATTTAGAAGACACTACAGGCAATCATAATAGAGGAGTTAGTAACTTTACAACATCATTTAGCGAAGAAGAACAGATTAACCTTAATGGTGCATGGATTGTTTGCTTTGAAGCACCTAATACAAAAATTAACAACAACCATAACATGGTAACTAATTATGGAGGATTAGCAGAAGGCACCACAGGTGTGCTAAAAGCATTCCATGATGAAAGTGCATATAATCATTTATTTAGAGATCAGTTTAATCATTTCCTAAGTGAAAACATAAAAACTTTAAATGGTAGAGTGGTCAAATTCTTAAAAGTAGCAAACAGCAGAGTGTACTTACAGATTATGAATCCTTATGATTTAGATAGTGGTTCCTCTGGTGCTATTGGTGTTCCAGACTTTGAAAATATTTGGTGTAGGTTCTACCCAATAACAAAACTAAGCAGTTACTCAAGCAATGTAAGTGCAAGTCATGGAACAGTAAGTATTAGTGTAGCACAGGAAAGTTCTTTCTACGCAAATGCATCTGCTGTAGGCACAGCAGGATTTACAATGAATAATACAAATGCTGTAGCAGGATTAAAAATACAAGCCTCAATAAGTAATTTTACAAATTTATCACCATTAGATCAACAATGGGATTTATTCTTATATCAAGATGGTATTGATCAAGGATATTTAAGAATGCCAATTACTATTCATGGCACAATACCTAAGCAAACCAGTGCAAGTGAATTTGTAATATTAGGTTCAACTTTAGCAGATGATATGCGTAAAGTAAATTACAGTACAGTTTATAGACCACTTGTACAACCTGTAAATGATTTACAAGACTCACAAGCAATAGTTTACAAATTTGATTTCAGCAACTTACCAGACGATGCAAAAGTAAATGAAATAGACATTGATCTTAAATTTAACAGTTACGCACCTGGTGATTTTGATATGATGTGGCTTACAACACCAGAAGGTAAAAGGGTACCATTACTGCAAACATTAGGCAAATTTGGCACAAGCGGTGAATTCGATCAAGGTGGTTTCTTAGATGGTTTAGAAAAAGTAAGAGAAACAACAAACTTCACAGGTACAGGTGGCCAAGGTTCGGGTTCAGGAGTTAATCAAGAATTTAACTTTACAATCACTTCTGATGAAGGTGCTCAATCAATTGATTATGGAGGAGCAAATCTTCTCAACAATACAAAAGTTAAACCGTATATAGGTGATCCTGAAAGGCATCCAAAACATATAGGCATAGACTTCAAAGAAGTAGATAAATCAAAACGATCTAATCCTGCTGAAATGGTAAATGTTATTGGTAGTGATTACGATTCTACACAAGGTGGAACATTATCTGCACTATACGGCATAAGATGGAACAGAGTTGAAAACGTATTAAGAAAATTCTTAAGAAATTCAGATAACTCTATTAGAGGAGTTAAAGGTAAAGGCACATGGTTTATTGAATTCTCACGTTCTGGTAGAGTAAGAAACTTAACTAGAAATGAAAACAACCAAGGCGATACAGATTTAAACAGAACTAGAATTAGAACACCAAACTTAAAAATACAATATAGTTCAGCATCTGAAAACCCAGCATGGGATTCAGCAAATAAAGAAAGCATAAGTCAGGTTGCTATTATACAAAAAGGTGGATTCCAGCCTGAATTTGCAACAAGAACATACACCGTTAGAGCAATTGGTGGTGACGGACAAGGTTTTGAAGGACAAGCATTCCTTAAAAAAGGTAGACTAGTAGGCGAAGATAATCCAGATCTTAAGAGCCAACAAGCAATATTTGAAGTTATAAAAACTAACCAAGCAGGAAGTATCACACAATTAAGAATATTAGACAGAGGTGTATATGAAATTTTCCCTGCAGAATTTGAAAGAGGTGTTCCATTAAAATATGTAGACGGCGAAGAAGACAGCAAAGAAATGCGTAAACGTCCATACGGAACAGGCTATGGAGCAAGAGTACAACTTACAGCAAGAAGTGTAATCAATTGTCAACAACCTCCACGTATAGTTCAAGAAAATGCAGGTGATTCTGAACCAGCAGGACCATTATTGCCATTAACAGATTTAATAAATGCGGCCGGCGGCCTAGATGGCGGCTTAACAGCATCAACAGTAGATATTAACGATGCTGTAAGTAAATTGCTTCTTAAAACAGATGCAGATGGATTAGAGTTAGAAGATATTGTTCCAGGAACATTAGACGCAATAGGTTTACCTGCAGGTGATTATGGGCCTCTATCATTTGGATTTACATCTGAATTAGGTGACGGTGGTGATGGCTTTGGATTAAATGACAGTGGCATAAGAAAGGATAATCCATTTGACAAGGGCGATCCAGATTCAATGATACTTTACAATGCATCTGTACCACCCGAATTTGAAGGTTTAAGCAGTAGTAATTTTGGAAATGTTTACGCATATGATATTAACAGAGTAAACGGCGGTCCGCTTGTAACTGAACAATTACAAACAGAAATAGATGTTTTATATTTGGATTCAGCAAGAGTAAGAAGTAGATATGAAACAAGACCAAATATGAAAAAAGCATGGGTTGATGATTATGATGTACAAGGATGGGCATATTTAGAAAACGGTAAAGTAGTTTACAGAAAAGACAAACTAGTAGATAGTAATAAACTTAAATCAGCAATAATATATGACGAAACAACAGGCGAAAGAGTAACTGATGTTTTCTTAAATGATCCATTTAAAAATGTATTAATGCCAGAAGCAGAGAAAAATTTAACATATATTTCAGAAAGCGACCCAGTTTATTATGCTGATGACGGAAGTAATTTCAGTAAAAATAATGTTGGTGAACTTTGGTGGAATACTTCTAACATGCGTGTAAGATGGTATGAACAAGCAGAGGACGATTATAGAAGACAATACTGGGCATCTTATGTTGATGGCTCACAGTTTGATGTTTATGAATGGATAGAATCACTAGAAACACCAATAGAATATAGTGGTGAAGGTACACCATTTGATATAGAAACATATTTAATTGATCAAGTTTACAATAAATTTACAGGTACATATGATAACAAATATTATTATTGGGTAAAAGACATATCAAGTGTTCCAAATCATGAAGATAGAACTGCAAGTGCATTAAGTGTAAGCCAACAAATTGCATCTCCAAAAATGCAAAACATTCCTACATATGGTGCAATTTCAAATAACTCTATTGTGTTAAACAACGTAAAAGGATTCTTAAAAGACGACGATAATGTTTTCCAACTTAACTTTAGAAGAACAGAAAGCAAGTACACTAATAAACATGAATCCTACATATTGCTTGGTGAAAACAATGTTTCTGATGCAATACCAAAAGAATTGTTTAACAAATTAGTAGATAGTTTAGTAGAGGAAGATGTATTGGGTAAAGTAGTACCTGATCCTTTCTTAAACAAGTTTGAAAAATATGGTATATCAATTAGACCAAGACAAACAATGTTTGTAAATCCAATGAATGCAAGAAGAGAGTTAGTTTACTTCATAAACGAAAATATGAAAAATATTAAACTTACAGATGACTTTTACACAGGTTGGAACTCCTCAGTATCTACAAATACATATTATGAATTTATAGATTGGGTTGAAACAGGCTACAACAGTAATAGTATTAAAGCAAGAGCCAATGTAAATTCAGTTAAACAAATGCGTGGACTTACAGATATTCCAGATGGTGCTTTTGTAAGATTGGCAGGAATAGGTGGCAACCCAGATAAGTTCTACGAATATGATTCAACTCTAGATGATTACAAATTAGTGAAAATTGTAAATGGTACAATGAAATTAAAAGATACTGTATTTGGTGCAATTAATTCTGGACTTACAGCAGAACTAAGACAATTACTATATGCAATAAAAGATAGAGTATTTAAAAATACAAACTTAGAAAACAAGTTGTATTTCTCAATGTTAAATTATGTGCTAACTGAACAATATCAAACAGAGTGGTGTTTTAAAACAACTTACTTTAATATTAGACAAAGTGCAGAAAATCTAGTACAAAGTGCAACAACAAAGATTGATGCATTCGATAGTGTTGTCAAGAGTATAAAGAATTATAAACCTTATACAAGTAAACTAAGAGATTTTGAAGATAGAAAAATTAGCATAGACTCATTAAAGTCATTTGCAACAGACTTTGATAGACCACCGTATCAGCCAAACCTATCTGTAGAATCAAGGATACTACAAGATGGTAGTAGTTCTGATGCTCTTATTTTAACAGAAGATAAAGAATATGTCAACTGGACAAATAACTTTAGTAATAATTCTACTAAGATTAGAACATTAACAGAAAAAATATACTTTGATAGAAACGCACCTGAAATAATTCCAATTAATAATGTTGGTGTATCCAACTTGGCAACAGGTTATTCACAACCACAATCCAATACAGTTGCAGAAAGGATGTCACAATTATCAAATGCAAGTGGTAATGCAACACCAATAAATCACATAGAAAGAGTATTTACATACAATCCTGTAATTACAGATTTAACTAAAAAGATTGCAGACACTACAACTTACTCAAGCGATGTGATAGCAGGATTTATTGCAACTAGAGATGCAACATTAAGAACATTAGCATTTGCAGATTTTGCCGGTGAAGAACTTGATGCTAACTTATTTGCCAAAGCATACTATGATAAAATTGGTAAAGAGATAATGTCAAGTGCATTAGGTTATGACTTATTTGGTTATGATAGTGCAGGCTTTGACTCTAAGCAAGTGGTTAATAATTATACTGTAAATGCCGCAGTTCAAAGCGAACTAATAAGAGATACATTAACATATCAAGGATTTGATAGCAGAACATTCTTTACAGGATTAGTCGGACCAAATATACCACCAGAGAATGCAATATTCAAACCTTTAGAAGGATTGCAATTGAATGTACAAACTAATAAGTCTATTGACGGTAATGCTTTAGTGTTCGGTAGTGCAAACGTGTCATTTAAAATATTCATCGGCATGAACGGTTCAACAGAGTATGTGAGATTAAATGACAGTAACAAAACAACATTAGCGGCAAATATAACCGCAAAAACATTAACAATACAACTAGCAGATGCAAATGTAATAACACCTCCATTTACAGGAAGTGCCGCAACAGCCGTGTTTATTGGCGACGAAAGGATTACATTTGAATCTATAGATGGCAACACCTTAAAAGGTGTCACAAGGGGAACAAACGGTACATCAGCAGAACCGCATGTAATAGGCGAGAAAGTTTATGATGCCACAGTAACAAACAATATAAATTCTAGTGCTTTTGCTTTTGGAAGTAATTCAGATCCAGAAATAACTGTATGGAATGCTACTGGACAGTCTTTAGCAAATGCTACAACGTCTATAGCACAGTTTATACAGGCAGGACCAGGGTCATACTTTGACTAGTAATTATAGCAGTAGTTTAAAAAAGAGATAAATACCTATATGAAAGAAGAAACCGCAACAAAAGAAAATGAAACAAATACAGAGCAAGTAGATACAACTATTGGCTTTAATGTATCTGGTCATATTTTAATACGTGATAAAGAGACTGGCGAAGAAATAGTAAACAAAAGAAATGCTATTCATTACGGTAACTTAGGCTATTTAATTGCAAACTCAATTGGTAAAGGAACTAGTGCTTCTACTGGTGTAGCACCAAACGATTATGTGCATTTTATGGCATTTGGAAACGGTGCATCTAGTGTAGATAGTGCTGGTAAAGTTTTATATAAAAGTACAAATACAAGCGAAACAAGAGAAACTGATGCTACATTGTACAGAAAAACTTATGCAAAAGTAATCAGCGACACTGATGCAAACACAGATAAAACAAATAATAAAATAGAAGTTATAGAAGGTGCCGGTTTTACAGATTTAAAAGTTACATGTACACTAGGTTTAAATGAGCCTGCAGGGCAAGAAAATTTTGATACCAGTGCAAGTAACGAAGGTGATTTCATCTTTGACGAATTAGGATTGATGACTTTTACAGCAGGATCAAATGCTACAACAGATAGTAGTAGTTCAGAACTACTTACACATGTGGTATTTCACCCAGTACAAAAGTCTTTTAATAGAATAATTGAAGTTGTTTACACTTTAAGAATACAGATGACTTAATAGGAAGATATGAGTATAGCATTTTCAAATACACAAGGCGACGTAACGATTACAGTCAATGATAATACTATTGACCAAACACGTTACTCATTAACTTTACTTGGCAGAAATGTTACCAATTACGGTCAGCATATTGCACAAAATACTATTAGACAACTTGAGAACTTTGCTAGTCCAAATCAACCAAATCCATCAGTAAAATTAGTTGGACAACTTTGGTATGATAAGACAGGCGAACATTTAAGAGTATATAGAGGTGCAACAGACGGTTTCCAGGAATTAGGATTTAGACCTGTATTAACAGGAAGTGATCCGAGTACAAATGTACAGAATGGTGAATTATATTTCAACACCACATCTTCAATTAAAAACTTAAAAATTTATACAGGTAGTGCCTGGGAAAATGTTATAAGCGATGGTTACATTAGAGGAAGAATTAGTGTAACTGATACAGCAGGTGATGGTGCATTGTCTTATGATAATAGCACAGGTGTAATTACTTATGCAGGTGTCACAGATGCACAAATAAGAAGCAAGTTTTCTGGTGGTACTGGTGTAACATATACAAGTGGCACAGGTGCTATTGCTATTGGTCAAGCAGTAGAAACAAATTCTAATGTACGATTTAATGATATAGTCATTGATGGTGACTTAACAGTAAATGGTACACAAACTGTTTTAAATACAGAAACACTTACAGTTGACGACAACTTAATTGTTCTTAACAACAACGAAGCAGGAACACCATCGCAAGATGCTGGTATAGAAGTAGAAAGAGGAACTTCTACAAATGTAAAACTACAATTTAAAGAAAGCACAGACGTTTGGCAATTTACAAACGATGGCAGTACATTTTATCCAATAGCGACCAGCACTTCAGATTTAGCAGAAGGAACAAACTTATATTACACAGATGCTAGAGCAGACGCCAGAATAGCGGCGGCTACCACTGATGATTTATCAGAAGGTTCAAGCAATTTGTATTATACAGATGTTAGAGCCAGAGCGGCAATTAGTGAAGGTTCTGCACAATTATCATATAATAGTTCCACTGGTGTATTATCATATACACAAGGAGATACAGATACTGTAGCAGAAGGATCAGGAAACTTATATTATACTCAAGCAAGATTTGATACAGCATTTGGAAATAAAACTACATCAAATTTGACAGAAGGTTCAAATTTATATTTTACTACAGCAAGAGGAAATAGCAATTTTGATACAAGACTTGCAACAAAGTCTACAACAAACTTAGCAGAAGGAACTAATTTATACTATACAGATGCAAGAGTAGATGCAAGAATTACTAAAGGGGCCATAGATGCCTTAAATGTTGATGCTGATACATTAGACGGTGTTGATAGCACTAGTTTCTTAAGATCAGATCAAGCAGATAGTCATACGCATACCATAACACCTGATACAGATAATAGTATTGATTTAGGAAGTACAAGTAAAAAATACAGAACTGTATATGCCACAACATTTAGTGGTACAGCAAGTCAGGCTCAATATGCTGACTTGGCAGAGAATTACTTAGCAGATAAAGATTATGACGTAGGAACAGTTTTAATATTTGGCGGTAGTGCAGAAGTTTCAGTAACTTCAAAACAAAACTGTCCAAGCATAGCAGGAGTAGTATCAGAAAATCCTGCTTACTTAATGAATTCAGAATTGGAAGGCAATCATGTAACATCGGTTGCTTTAAAAGGTAGGGTACCAGTGAAGGTAGTAGGTCCAATCAGAAAAGGAGATATACTAATACACAGCCACACTGAGGGCCATGCCCAAGCGGCACCATTTGGTGGTTACCATGTAACAGGACCTTGTTGCATTGGCGTAGCCATTTCAGAAAAAGCAGATGCAGGTGCCGGAGTAGTGGAGGCTTTAGTTAGATAATGTCATATACAATTACATCAAGTTCAGGAACAAGTTATACTGTTCAAGACGGAACTATTAATAATGCTTTTAGTCTTAAATTAGTTGGTAAAAATGTAACTAATTATGGACAAGTATTTGCTGAAAATAGTTTAAGACATTTAGAGAACTTTGCAAGTCCAACAAATCCATCTCCTAATACAACATTAGTAGGACAAGTATGGTACGACACTACAGAAAAAGTTTTAAGAGTTTACAAAGACTCAACATCACAATGGGTTAGAACAGCACCAGTAGTACAAGCCACGCCACCATCAGACGGTGCCACAGCAGGTGCTATGTATTTTGATACTACAGATGATAAGTTAAAAATACATGACGGCGTTAGTTATAAAGATTCAAGTTATGCTGGTGAAGTATCAAACGAATACACAAGTGTTGGAAATCTTAATACGCCAAGTGCATACGGTACAAAATTAAGAAACTTATTCTTAACTGACAATGGAGATATTCCAAGAGCAGTAAGTGCCTTGATGTATGTAAATGACGGTGAAGCCAGTACAACTAGACCAGCAGGTGAAACTATCATGGCAATATTTAGTGATCATGGTAAATTTACTGTAAAAGATACACCTGGTTCTTCACATGGCGATACTCATAACTGGTACGATCAATTAGCAGAAAGCGATGGTATTGGTATTGAAATAAGTCCTGGTATGAATTTAAGACAAGAGTATGCTAATACTTCTATTGCATTGTCAGATAGAGCCTATAGAGCAGATGGATTAACAGGTAATTTAGTTATTGGTGCTAGTAATGTTGCTATAACATCTATAGTTACAACATCAAGTGATATTATTCCTGATGCAGGTGATACATATGACTTAGGTAGTAGCACAAATAGATGGCAAAATGCATACATAAATGGTATTTTATCATTAGGTCAAACAGGTGGTACTGCAGAAGTAAGATCAACTGCCGCTAATGTTACAACAAGAATAGGTACAACATCATTTCCAATTACAACATCAAACATTGGCGATGCAACAGTCAACACAATAAGAGTTTCAAATTATCAAGGTGGTTCAGGTAATATTAATATTGGTAATGTGATTGCCAGTGGAGCCATTACATCTGCGTCATTAAGTGTGTCAGGAGCCGCGTCTGTAACAGGTAATATAGATGGTACTGTATTTAAAGGTACTACTGCAATATTTACAGGTAGCGGTGCTTTCAATAGTATTACTGTTACTAATTCAACAACACTTAATGGTTCAGTACAACTAGGTGATGCTTCAGCAGATAATATTGCTATAAATGGTGAAATAACAACACACATCATTCCTGACGCAACTACAACTTATAACTTAGGTTCAAGTACCAGATACTGGAATCAGGCGTATATAGACGTTCTAAACGTGTCTAACAACATGACATTTGCTGGTAAGTTGAGATTAACTGATGTAACTAATCCAAGTTCAGTAGCAGATGCAACAGCACCTTTATTTTTAGATGGCGGTGCTGTAATTGAAAAGAAATTATATGTTGGCGAAAACATAATAAGTAGTGCAGATTTTGTAGGTGTAAATGCAGACCTAAGCGGTACATTACAAGTTGACGGTGTAACAGATCTTAACGGCAGAACAGATTTAAATGGTGACGTTAATTTAGGTAATGCAAATACAGACACTATTACATTTAATGGTGTTGTAGATTCGCATATTCTACCAAATGCAAATGCTACACTTAATTTAGGTTCAGCATCAGCAAGATTTGGAACATTCCACGGAGAAGCAACTTCGGCTCAATATGCTGACTTGGCTGAGATATATACTGCAGATGCAGACTATGAACCTGGTACGGTTGTTAAGTTAGGTGGTAGTGCAGAAGTAACTCAAACAACTTCATTCAACGATCCAGAAGTATTTGGTGTAGTAAGTACCAATCCAGCATACTTAATGAATGCAGAAGAGGAAGGTGTTGCAGTAGCATTATCAGGTAGAGTGCCTTGTAAAGTTGAAGGCCGTATTAAGAAAGGTGAAAGACTAGTAAGCGGTAGTAAGCCTGGCTTTGCAAAAGCATTAGGCAACAACGAATACGACATGAGAAGTGTTGTTGGAAGAGCATTAGAAGAAAAAGATACATTCGATGATGCTGTAATTGAAGTTGTTGTTGGCGTCAAATAATTCAAAAAAATCCCCTTAATCAAGATAACTAATAGTATGAGAGGAGACTATTGGCTATACTTTAATCAAGCATTAAATTCTGATTGGTGTGATTACATTGTAAATTATGCTACAGAAAACTATGAGCCACGAGATGCAGTTATAGGTTTTGAAGATAGCAAGTTTGATGCTGATTATCGCAAAAGCGAAATACGTTGGCTTAATGCAAAAACTGAAGATGCAATAGTAAAAGAAATTTGGTACTATGCAAATCAGGCCAATAGAGACTCGTTTGGACTCAACTTAAAATATGTAAACGAAATACAGTTTACAAAGTATATAGGCAACCCAGATAACCCAGGGAAGTATGATTGGCATCATGATGTGGACTGGGCAGAAAGCAGAGCATTCCATAGAAAATTAAGTGTAATTTTTCAACTTACAGATCCTAATGAGTATGAAGGAGGACACTTTGAATTTGACACTACATTACCACAACTACCTCCAGAAGCATTTCAAAAAGGCTCTGTAATTGTATTTCCTAGTTTTCATAGGCATAGAGTTACACCTGTTACTAGTGGCGTAAGACATAGTTTAGTAACATGGGTAGAAGGACCACATTGGCAATGAAGCATTATTATATTAATTTAGCAGGCCGTACTGATCGCAAACAAAATATGATAGATCTGTTTGCTAAACTAGATATAAAAAATTATGAAAGAATAGAGGCTGTTGATGGCAATCTTGTTGATTATGAAAAAGTTTTAGCCAATGGCATGAAGGTTTGTAGAAACTGGCTAGACCCAATTGAAGATAGACCTTTAACAAAAGGCGAAGTTGGATGTATTTTAAGTCATATAGTTGCATGGTCGAAAATATCCCAAAGTGGTTTGCCAGGTGTTATACTAGAAGATGATTTATATCATAACAGCAATACATACAATATACAACAAATTACTGAAAGGCTAGATGATTTTGATTTAGTGTATTTGTCAAAGTATAACATGGATGAAAACAGTAAAGGCTTCGATGAGGTATTTGAAATACCTGGATATTGTTATTGGACATCAGGATATGCAGTAAGTGTTAAAGGTGCTCAAATGTTATTGAATAGTGTTGGAATACAAAATCTAATACCAGCAGATGAATATTTGCCTATGATGTTAGGAACTAGTCCATTGTTAGATAAGTATCCACAGTTTAAAAAACTTACTAAATTAAAAGGATTAGCATACAAAGAAAATGTTTTTCAACAGCATTCTAGAAACACAGCCATAGGCAAAACTGATACAGAAAATTTAAATAGTTTTAAAGAATGGAAAAATTTTAACTTACTCACAGTTGCTACAGAATCTGTTAAAGCAGAACAATTAATTAACAGTTGCAAAAATAATGATCTCAAACTTGAAATGTTAGGCGTAGGCGAGTCATGGCAAGGTGGTGACATGCAATCTGGACCGGGTGGTGGACATAAAGTTCATTATCTTAGAAGTAGATTGCGAAATGTTGATGACCATGATATTGTAATGTTTGTAGATGGGTATGATGTAATTATAAATGATTCACAAGAAGAATTAATAAAAAGATTTAAGCAATTTGGAGCAGACGTAGTTTTTGGAGCAGAACCTCCTTGTTGGCCAGATGATAGTATAGCAGAACAATTTCCAAAAGTACACACTAGAAATAGATTTTTGAATAGTGGTGGATTCATAGGCAGAGCAGATGTAATTAAAGAAATGTTAAGAACTGACATAGCAAAAGCAGATGATGATCAACTTTATTATCAAAAAATATTTTTAAGTGGTAAGTTTAACATAAGGTTGGATGTTGAAAATTATCTATTTCAATGTGTTAGTATGTCTGCTGATTCATTAGAAGTAAGAAATAATCAAGTATATAATAATGAAACTGGATGTTTTAGTGTTGTTTTACATGGCAATGGCGGCACAGAAGATAAAAAAGCATATAAAAAAATAGTAAATCAATTGTTAAATAAAGGTTCGATTATACCTTTAAGTATTGCAAAGTATAATAAAATATGGACAGTAAGCGATGACATTATTGCATTTGATTATATGACGCCACAAATGTGCGATGATTTAATAGGTGCTTGTGATGAACGTGGCGGCTGGGAACCCAGACCCGATGATGCCTACCCGGCACAAGAAATAAGAATAAAAGAATTATGTCCTAATTTATATACAGAACTTGAAAAACATTTAACTGATACTATATGGCCGCAACTAGAAGCATATTGGCCACCAATGAGTATGTATGGTATTAGAGATTTTTTTGCAATGAGATATAGTCTTGATACGCAAACATCATTACATTTACATAACGATGCCAGTATGGTAAGCGGTAGTTTAAAATTAAATGAAGATTATCAAGGTGCAGAATTATCATTTCCTAGACAACATTTCACAAATAGGCACGTTCCACGTGGTGTAATGCTTATGTGGCCCGGCCAAGTTACTCACCCTCATGTATGCGAAGAACTGGAGGAAGGTGTAAAATATAGCCTAACATTGTGGACAAAAAGGTTTACTCAGGACACCTAAACTCTTAAATTTGATAAATACATTTGTACAAACGTTATCGCATGATAACACTAAATCGATTTAGGAGAAAACAATGGCATTAACATCCATGACTAATAGAACAGCAGGAGATAGTATTACTGCTTCTGACTGGGATATTGCAAGAAATAACATTCTTTTAATCACTGGTACTGCAGAAGATTCAACTCAAGAGGGTTGGGGACAAAGTTGGAGTGTATTTAATCCAGCCGCAGGAGCAACGATTACGGACACAGACACTAATGACATGATAAATGCCGCACAGGACATCGCTGTTTATACTGGAGCAACTAGTAATGTTTCGGATGTCAGTGATGGAGCCACAATTCAAGATACTGATTTAAACAGTATTCAATCAACAATTACTAACGGTTATAATGCTAGAACTAATGCCGCAAGTTCTTACTTGTCGCAAGAAGCAAAAGATACTAGTACAAGAACAACCGCTTGGTCAACAACAGTAACACATGATGCTACTGTAACTTTCTCAAGTGAAGCACATAGAAACTCATTTTTTAATGCAGGCGGAAGTATTTACTTTACTGCATCAAGAAGTGGCGGTGCAAGTAATGATCAGAACACAGACTGGACCAATATGCTTTCAGCGGCAGGTACAATCAAAATGACATTTACTGCAACAACAGGTGCTTCAGGTACTAATACAAGTTTAGGTATGTATGATTTGACAACATCATATCAAACAATATATACTAAAGCAGGTTCTGGTTCATATTCTACTAACTTCTATAAAATAGAAGCAAAGGCTCCAAATGCCTCAAGTATTAGATTCTTGATTACATTTGGTGACTCGCATACAGGTAGAGGATACTTTGACCAAGTTGATGGAACACTGACAAGTGTAATAGGACAGTTTAGACCCAACAGCGGTACATTACCAAATGGTTTTGACGTTGTTGTCTCTACACCGACTTATGCTACTAATACAGAAATATCTGCATAAATATTACTAGTATAAATTACACTACACAGGACTTGAATGAGCGAGAGACTTACAAAAGCATTAGAATTCGCCAACTATCGGCAAACATTAAACAATCAAATAGCCTCGTTGAGATCTAAAACTCAAACGAGGCTTATCCTTTCTACTAACGGTGGTACATTCACAGTATCACAAGAGTTAATTACATTTGTAAATACACTAATTGAAAAAGAATATTCAGATAGTGTCCTAATAGACAACTATGAAAATCCTATTCACATAGAAGACTTATCAGCATTTTTAGATGAACTGTTAAGCAGATACTTTGAAGTCACAAACGATTATCATGCAGAATATGTCAAGTTGAGGAAGGCTCGTAAAGTCCATAAACTAATAGACATAGACTTAGATGACGACTAAAGGATTTCTTTTATATGCCCATAATAATGAAGAGATAGAATATCTCAAAATTGCCTGTGTTACGGCAAGTATGATAAAATACAACTTGGGAGATCATGGCGTAACAGTTGTAACAGATCAAAATTCTTATGACTATACATCAAAGAATATCAAAGTAGAAGATTACATAGATAACATTATTATAGCAGAAAAAGATCTTAAATTCAAATCAAAAAATCAACGTAATTATAGAGACACAAATCATAGTGTAAAAGTTCTACCGTTCTACAATGCTAACAGATGTGACGCATATGATTTAAGTCCATATGACGAAACGATAGTTATGGATGTCGACTATCTAATTTTAAGTGATAGTTTGAATGCTTGTTGGGGACACAAAAATGATATTATGTTACATAGAGATGTGCAAGATATACAATACAGTAGATCAGAATCATATAAAAGAATAAGCGACTTTAGTATTTCTATGTACTGGGCCACAGTAGTATATTTTAAAAAAACACCTTATGTAGAAAGTTTTTTTAATGTAGTAAAAGATGTAAAAGAAAATTGGAACTACTACAAAGATTTATATGAAATACCAGGCATGTTATACAGAAACGATTACAGTTTTAGTGTTGCCGCACATGTTATGAATGGATTTAAAAGCGAAGCACAAGATCAATTGCCAATAGAAAAAATGTATAAAACATTTGATTGGGACGATATACATAAAGTAAATGGAGTGA
>MDTA01173301.1_pt1 | contig 24820 bp, 24 predicted proteins | sample 811151 | NCBI WGS metagenome assembly MDTA01 (sample SAMN05326648, study PRJNA326480) | marine metagenome | isolation source: seawater | place: Indian Ocean: South | collected 2010
CCATTGATAATCACCAAAATATTTTTCATAAAATCTTATAACCTCCTTTGATTGAGGAAAGAAATTTGAAGCTAATTCTTTATTATAGTCTAAAACATAATGATTCATAAAATGTGTTTGGTCATCTTTTAAAAAAGTATCCTGAACTGTTACATAGTTCCCAATTTGTACAGATATGTTATAATTATTTATCGGATTACTTACAAACCATTCATAGGTAGTTTTTTCACCAATATTTTCAACACTTTTTAATTTACCATTTCCAACAGCAACTAGATTTGAAGGTACTGTATAAGCCATTCTTACACTGTCACCTTCAGCAGTGATATGATCTTTATTGGGCCACCAAATTCTAGCACCTTCACCTTCGCAAGAAACAGCAATCCAATCACGACCATCTTTATCTTTTGACCAGGTAAATCCTCCTGCCCATGGGGGATTATCTGCTCGTTGAGGAGATCCTTGATAAAAAACAGTGAACTCAAACATTTCGCCTTTCTCAATTGTAGATATAAAATCAATTAATATGGCATCAAATTCTCTGGAAAATGATAATTCCTGATTTTCATATGTTATTTTTTTGATATTTAAATTTTCAGCCAAATCAATCTGTAATTTATCTAAATCCTCTACACTTTCAGCTTTGATAGTTACAAAACCCTCCAATGCTTTATTTTCAATGTCAAAATCAATATTGATGTCATAGAAAGATACTCTATATGATGATCGATTCTCATTTAAATTACCAATTAAAAAGTTGTTTTGAGTTAACTCTGGAAGATTATATTGGTCTCCATGAGGCCTATTTTCTTGACAAGATAAAAAAGTACATATTAATACACTAAAAATTATTTTTTTCATAATAGGTCCTTGTTTTAAAAACATTATTTGCAAAAATGATATAGTATAATATAATACAAAAAAGAAACCATAAAACGATAGCAAACGCCTCTTTAATTAGAAACAAGATATAAATTATAGCTAAATAAATAAGCCATTTTATCCATATAGGCTGAGACCATAATTTCAGAAGTGAATTCATTATTTAAGCTCTTTTAAGTAATTATACAACTTCATTGATTCATTATAAATAGAATCATATTTATTCTCAATGTTAATATCCTTTTTTTTATATTTTCGGAATGTGGTGGTTTTTATTACGTTATCATACCAACTTTTCCACCAAATACCGTCATTTACATGATTACCTTTTTCCCACTTAAGCATAGATTGATCATATTTAATATTTATCTTTTTGCACCAAGCAAATAAGACTTTTGCAGGATTTTTTAATATTTCACTTGAATCAATTATCATATATGGTTTGTTTTTTCTTCTAAGGAACTTTACAATTTCATACTGCTGTCTATAACCTAACTCATCAATAGAATTCAATTCATTTTTCCTGGAGTAGGAGCTAATGACTTCTTTTGGATCTCTCAGTAAAATGCAATTTTCAAAATTAGTTATCCATTCAATATTATCTAGATCGAGAATATGGTGTGCCATATGTTTTTGATACCAGATTTTTTTACTTTCTGGTATTTCAGAAGTAAGGTAGTCAATAATTTGATTATAGTTTGTAGAATATTTATTAATTATTTCAATGTGCATTGGGTGTTTTAGATTGGTTTCGTTCAAATAGTAAGCATAAAAGGGTTCATCAGTTACAAATGTGTCTGATCTTGAAGACCAAGACCTCATTAATGCAGTAGATATATTCCTGGGACCTGACCAAGTTGCAATAATCATACTTTATTTATGTTTTCTTGAATGTGTTCGTTATAGAGATCTCTAATGTGATTTGTTAATGAATCAAGATTAGTTGATGTTAGTTTTCTATTCTCAATTTTTGATACTGGAATTATTCCAGCAAAAGTACCTGTGACGAACGCTTCATCACAATTCTGAATTTCATCAAAAGTAAAGTTTTGTTGAAAACAACTAATACTATTGTTTTCACAAATATAAATTGCTTTACTTCTTGTTATACCATTTAAACAGTATTCACCTTTGGAAGTCAAAACTGTATTATCTTTTATAAAAAATAAGTTTGTAGAATTACAAGTACTAATATTGCCATTTGGATCATTCATTATTCCTTCATCATATCCCAGATTATTTGCCTCAATACTGCCTAAAATACAATTCAATTTGCTTAGAGTATTATAATGTGTACTTAAAATATTATGATCAGGTCGTATCGTTGAAACTCTTCCAATGCTAATCCCATTTTTATATATCATGGGATTTGTTTTTTTAAATTCTGGTATGATAACCAATGTAACGGGCCCTACATTCGCTTTTGGATTTTGGTACGGAGTAATTTTTTCACCGCGGGAAATGATTAATCTAATATGAACATCATTATCCATATTATTTTTTAATAATACTTTTGAAATTTGATTTATTATCTCTTTCTTTGAAAAAGGAATATTTAACGAAATTCCTTTAGCACTTTGAAACATTCTATCTAGATGTTCATCGATAAATATTAATTTATTGTTGTGTAGTCTAATTCCTTCCCAAACTCCGTCTCCTAAAAGAAATCCACTATCAAAGACGGATATTTTTGCCTCATTTCGACAAAATAGCTCACCATTTATATTAATATAAATATTAGCATTTTTTTCATTTTCTATGTATGAATGGCTGCTCATTTGTGGGCCCACAGGGACTTGAACCCCGAACCTGCGGATTATGAGTCCGTTGCTCTAACCAATTGAGCTATGGGCCCTGTAGGTGAAAATATATTTTAATATTAAGTATTTCAACTTTAAAGATATTTATTTAAAATATTCCGATGAAAATTGGAATCATAGGTAAAGGCTTTGTAGGCAGTGCTGTATCAAAAGGCTTTTCTCCATCAGTAGGTTTTGATGCAGAAATTCGAATTTATGATAAAGATCCTTTACGAAGCACACATTCTTTAGAAGAGACAGTTAATGAATCAGAATTTATTTTTTTATCATTGCCAACTCCATCAAACCAAGATGGATCAATATCACTTAAATTTTTAGAAGAATCTCTAAATGAGATTAATCAAATAAACAAAAATAAAAATAATATTTTGTTATTAAGATCTACAGTTATTCCTGGTACATCTGAAATATTTCAAAGTTTATACAAAAATATAAGAATTGTTTTCAATCCTGAGTTTTTGACTGAAAGGTCCGCCTATTTAGATTTTATTAACCAGTCTCGAATTATTCTCGGTGGAAGTGAGGAAGATTGTTTGAAAGTTGAGTCTTTATACAGGACAAGATTTGGTGAATACATTCCGATTCTTAAAACAAATTATCAGACAGCAGAACTTATTAAGTATATGAATAATTGCTTTTTTGCAACTAAAGTATCATTTTTAAATGAAATGAAAATCGTTGCTGATAGTATAGATGCTAATTGGGACGAATCAATTGAGGGTTTTATCTTAGATGGCAGAATTGGTCATTCTCATTTACAAGTACCAGGTCCTGATGGCAATTTTGGTTTTGGTGGTAGTTGTTTTCCAAAGGATATGCGAGCATTAATTGCTTTTGCAAAAGAAAATAATATTCCATTAAACACAATAGAAGGTGCTTGGAAAACTAATCTGAAAGTTCGTCCACAGAAAGATTGGGAGTCTCTCAAAGGAAGAGCTGTAGTAGATGATGAGTAGTATAATTTGGTTTACAGGTCAGCCTGGAAGTGGTAAAACAACGATTGCTTTAAATCTTATTAAAAAGCTAAATGCAAATAATATCTCAAATGTTATGCATATCGATGGAGATGATTTAAGAGATTTGACTTCAAACAATGATTATTCAAAAAAAGGAAGAATAAAGAATATAGAACTTGCCCAAAAAATTGCATTATTTTGTGCTAACAAAGGATTTCATGTAATAGTGTCTTTAGTTGCGCCATTTAAAGAGGTGAGAGATAAATTTAAAAATAAAAACAACGTCATTGAATTTTATCTTCAAACAACTGATATCAGGGGTAAAGAACATTTCTTTTCGGATGATTATGCCCCTCCTACAGATAATTTTATTGAAATTGATACAGGAAAAAATAATCTTGACGAATCAGTGGATATTGTAATGAATAATGTTGATTTCAAATAATGAAATATTCTTTATTCATAGGAAGATGGCAACCGTGGCATGCTGGTCACAGATGGCTTATTGATCAGAGATTAAATTCTAATTACAATGTATGTATAGCAATAAGAGATATGGAAACTGATACTAATAATCCTTTTACACCTCAGGAGGTTAAATCTAACATAGAACATGAGCTCGAAGATTTAATACTTCAGAAAAGAATAAAGGTAATTATCATTCCTGATATAGAATCAGTAAATTATGGAAGAGGTGTAGGATATGATATCATTGAACATGAACCTCCAAAAAATATTGGAGAAATATCTGCTACAAATATTAGAAAAGAGCTAATAAATAATGAAGATTAAAAAATGAAAGAAGAATTTAAAGAATACTCACTCAATGATTTATTTGATGTTATTTTAAAATACAAATCAACTCTTGCAAAATTTTCAATTTTTTGTGTTTTAGTAACCATTATTTATGTTCTTGTTGTACCTCCCTTATACCTTTCAAAAGCTAAAGTTCTTACTAATACAGGCAACACCAATTCTGTTGGTAAAATTTCATCACTAGCTTCACAATTTGGTGTAAACTTGGGTGATAGCCAAAATGCTGGAGCCGATTTTTCTCCAGAAGTTTATATTGAAATACTTAATAGCAGAAAATTATTTGATGAGTTAACGAGCTTAAGTTTTAATATCAAAAATAATGATGATAACTCATTGAGTGAAATAACATTATTTGAATACTTAATAGATAAATCATCAGATGATTTTAAAGAAAAAGATAAAGAATATGCATTTGAAGAATTTTATGATTCAGTAATTAAATCATCTAAAAACTTAGACTCTTCATCAATAACTATAGAAGTCAGAACAACTAATAAAGATTTCTCATATCAGTTATTAAAATCCATTGTATCAATTTTAAATAAAATTCAATTAGATTTTAAAACTGAAAAAATTAAGTCAAAAAAAGAATTTATTCTTAAGCAAATTGAATCTACTTCTCTAGATTTAGAAGTTGTTGAGGATGAGTGGATTTCCGTTCAAAAAAGTAATATTTCTCCAAAATCGCCAGCTTTAATTTTAAAAGAAGAAAAACTTAAACGTGAAGTTGTTATCCTGACTAACGTTTATACAAATCTAAAAAATGAATTAGAGATAGCAAAAATTGAGGAAGTAGAGCAAAATAAATCAGTTGATGTGATTGATCCTCCAAATTATCCAGTATTAAAAGATTGGCCCAAAAGAAAGAACATGGTAATCCAATCTTTTGTTTTAAGTATCATTCTTGGAATTTCAATAATTCTTATGGTTGAATATTTTTCTTCTAAATCTAAAAAGGAAGAGATTTAATTATTTATTCTTTACTAAAATGCATGATAACCAAATAAAAGTTCTCGATTGCACATTCAGAGATGGTGGATATTATACAGATTGGAAGTTCAATAAAACCATAGTCTCAAGATATTTTAATTCTCTTAAAGAGTCAAAAATTGATATCATTGAATTAGGTTTTAGATTTTTAAAAAAAAATAGTTTTTACGGAGATTTTGCGTACACAGACGATAAATTCTTATCATCTTTAGATTTACCGGACAATATTGATTTTGCTGTAATGATTAATGCTAAAGAATTTTTAGAAGATAAAAATTCTATTAGTAAAAATATTTCAAATACTTTTAATAAAAAAACCGAATCAAAAATATCGATTGTAAGAATTGCAATCAATTTTAGTAATTTTGAAGAGACAAAGCCTATAGTTGAAGATTTAAAAAAATTAGGATACAAAGTTGGTTTAAACCTTATGCAGGCTCATAATAAGTCTGCTAAAGATTACCAATCAATTGGTTCTGCAATTGATTCTTGGGGAGTGGATGTTTTATATTTTGCAGATTCTTTAGGAAGCATGGATCCTGATTTGGTTTCCTTCATTGCTAAAAATATTTCACAAAACTGGAAAGGTGAATTAGGCTTTCATGCACATAATAATAAAGGCCATGCTTTAGTTAACACGATTACTGCAGTGAGTGAAGGCGTAACATGGGTAGATGGAACTATTACTGGAATGGGCAGAGGCGCCGGGAATACTTCAACTGAAAGTTTAATTCTTGAGCTAAAAAGATTAAAATTATATAATGGGAATCCTTTGAAAATTCAATCAACAGTATCAGATTTTTCAATTCTAAAAAATAAATTTGATTGGGGGCCAAATTTTTATTATCACTTTGCCGCAAATAATAATATACATCCAACCTATGTTCAGTCTTTGTTGGAGGATAAGCGTTATACCAAAAATAGAATTTTAAAATCTTTAGAATTATTAACCTCTATTGATGCTTCTTCATTTTCCAGGGAAAGAATTCGCAATGCTGTTTATTCAAATAGTACCCCTGGTTCCTGGAATGCTTTTAACTGGCTAGAAAATGAAGACGTGTTAATTGTAGGGGCTGGACCTTCTGTTAAAAAATATAAAGACAAAATCGAAAAATTTATAAAATTAAAAAAACCTAAAGTTCTTTTTTTAAATACTAATAAATTTATTAATCAATCGTATGGTTTTGCTACTATTGTCTGTCATGAAAGAAGAGCGTTGCTTGAAGTAGATGAATATGAAAAGCTGAACCATCCCTTAATAATGCCTATTAATAATCTAAATAAGATTTTAAAAGAAAGATTGAAAAATCTAGATGTGCTGGATTATGGTTTGAATTTAGAAAATGATAAATTTAAGATTTCAGATAAATATTGCACTCTTCATTCTCCACTTGCAATTAGTTATGCAATCTCATTAGCTAATATTGGCAATGCTAACAATATTTTTCTTGTTGGGTTTGATGGCTATGCTAATAACAAACTTAAACAAGATGAAATGGATAAAATGTTTAAAAAATATAAAAAGGTTGAAAACAATTTAGAAATTATATCACTAACTCCAACATCGTATAAAATAGTTTTCCAAAATTTAATTGGTATTTAATTATAATAAATTTTAATTAATTTTTAATTATGCATGATTATTTAATAGTTATTCCAGCTAGATATGATTCAACAAGATTCCCAGGTAAACCCTTAGTTGACATATGTGGAAAGTCAATGATCCAAAGAGTATGGGAAAAATGTGTTGAAGCTCTGAACGCAGAACAAGTAATAATTGCAACAGATGACGATAGAATTATTAAGCATTGCCAAGAAAAAAAAATGAATACTGTTCTTACAAGTAAAAACTGTTTAACAGGTACCGATAGAATTTATGAAGTTTCAAATAAAATTAAATCCCAAATATATATTAATGTTCAGGGAGACGAGCCATTAATATTGCCAGAAGATATTCAGAAAATAATCAAACAATCCCAAGCCAACCCAAGTTCAGTAATAAATGGTATGGCTAATATTAAAAACTCAACTGATCATAAAAACCCTAATATCCCAAAAGTGGTTGTTGATAAGAAAAATAACTTACTTTTTATGAGTCGCGGTGCAATACCTATTAGCAAAAATTTAGAGTTTATATCAGCAAAAAAACAAGTTTGCATATATGCCTTTCCATATGAAGCATTAAATATATATGGTTCAATTAACAAAAAAACTCCTCTTGAACAAATTGAAGATATTGAGATACTTAGGTTTTTAGAGATGGGAATTAATGTTAAAATGGTTGAATTATCAGATTCATCTATTGCTGTTGATGTTCCAGAAGATTTAAAAAAAGTAATATCTGCCATTAATGATTAAAATTCAAGAATATGACTTCTTTATCTTTGATTGTGATGGTGTCATTCTTAATTCAAACTCAATAAAAAACTTTGCGTTTAGATTAACTTTAAAAAATGAGAATAAAGATTTAGTTGATAGCTTCATTAAATATCATAAAGAAAATGGTGGAATATCTAGATATGAAAAATTCCAACATTTCTTTAAGAATATGAAGAAATCTAATAATTATAAAAGAGAAGTATCAGAAGCATTAGAACGGTTTTCAACAATTTTAAAAATAGATTTAATTAATGCTGAGTATGTACCTGGAATTCTTAATTTTCTAAACGAAATTAAAAAAATTAAAAAAAATATATACATAGTTTCAGGAGGGGATGAAAAAGAGCTTGAATTTGTTTTTAATGAAAGGGGAATATCACACTTTTTTAAAAATATTTATGGAAGCCCTACTGAAAAGAATAAAAATACACTTTTCGTTTTAAAAAATTACTCTAAGAAAAGCAAAGGTGTCTTTTTTGGAGATTCCAAAATAGATTTTAAATGTGCAATAAACAATAATCTTGACTTTGTATTTGTGAAAAAATTTTCAGAATGGAAGAATTTTAGTAGATATCAAGATAGATTTTTATGTATTACAAATGATTTCATTGAACAGAAGTATAAAAAATAGTGTTTAAAAATAAAAAAATTATTTTCTCAAATTTCTTCTCATTAAGCATATTAGAAGTTTCAAACTATTTATTTCCATTAATTACCTTACCTTATGTTGTTAGGACTCTAGGATCCGATAATTATGGATTTCTAGCTATTTCTACTGCTATAACCAATTATTTGCTAATTATTGTTGGGTATGGATTTAACATTTGGGCAACAAAAGAAATAGCTCAGAATAAAAATTTAGACCATAGAAACTATATCTTTTCTGGAGTAATATATTCAAAATTTCTTTTGGCTATATTGATAATATTTATTAGTAATATAATGTTACTGTTTTTTGAGATTGATATAGTTTTAAAGACTCTACTAGCAATATCTTTTTTGCTGGTTTTACCAAATGTATTTTATCCTATATGGTTTTTCCAAGGTGTTCAGAAAATGCATTATCTTACTATTTTTCATTTTTTTATAAAGCTTATAAGTATGATACTTATTTTTTCTTTAATTGATGATTCTGAAGACTTTTATATGGTACCACTTTTTACTCTGATTTCTTCAACTTTTATATCAGTCATTTCTTTAATTTTGTTAAACAAAAAATTTAATATAAAATTCATTTACTTAAATTCTAATCAAATAGCTTACTTTTTAAAAAAACCATTCCAAATATTTTTAAATCATTTTTGGGATACTTTTCATACAAACCTTCCAATTTTATCACTTTCTTTTTTTGTGCAGCCATCTGAAGTTGCCTATTTTTCTGTTGCTGAAAAAATAGTTAATGCACTATCAAATATTTTGAAATCATTTTCAAGAGCTATTTTCCCTTTTATCGCATCATTAGTTAATGACTCTGTCAGCCATGCTAAGGAATTGATTAATAAAATTGGAATTAATTTACTTTTTTTAACTTTAATTGTAGTTTTATTAATAAATATTTTTAGCCCTCAGATAATTGAAATATTATTTGGAAAGGATTATCTTTCAAGCATACTTATTTTAAAACTTTTAAGTTTCTTTTGTTTGTTTACTACTATCAAACAGTTTTTTGTCACTCAAGGGCTAATAAATTTCAATAATTTTAACTTAGCTGCTAAGGTCCCTTTTTATGGCTCACTGTTAAGCTTATTTTTGATGCCAATAATTACTTTTTTCTATGGAGCTATTGGCTTGTCCGTTACCATTGTTTTAATCGAATTAACATTACTTATAATTACAATTGCATATTATATTAAAGTGATTCAAAATTGACAATTAGATGAATGTTTGTTAGTGATGCTACTACTTTTATTAGAATTTAAAAAATGAAAAATTAGAAAGTCTTGGATGAGCGATTATCTACATTAGAAAATGATACTAAAATTTTACAATAAAGTTATCAATACCCTTGAATAAAAGTATGCAAAATAACACCTTCATTTGCAACAAATTACATCACATTCATTTAGTTGATACTTTGTCAAAGGCTAAAAATTTAAAATTTAACGTCATCATAGCTGGTGTAGAGTCTCACGAACTTCAAGAATATATTTCGGTCATTGATCACAATAAGCTTCTCAATCATTTTGTTTCCATTAGATTAGAAACAAACACGATGAAAGTATTAAAGTATGATAAAAGAGAGATAAAAATCTTTAAAGAAAAGCTAGGACAAAAAAAAATTAAAAATACATTTTTTTTTGTTGATACTCTTGTTGACAATCAATTTATAATTGCAAATATTAGATCAAAAAATTTAGTTTTAATTGAAGAGGGCATTGGTTTCTATAGTGACGACTTGTATCCTTTAAAGGAATGGTTGAGACAAAATTTTATTAAAAAACCACTATACTTTATAAAATACGGTTTTTTATTTAAAGCTAATTTTATAGAACAAGGGGGGCTTAATTATCAAAATTACCTATTTTGTAGATTTTCTAAAATTCTACCAAAAAATAAAATTGATAATACTGTAGAGATAAAAAATTTTGACTTCAAAGACTATGAAATTAAGAAAGACTTTTCGCACTACTCTTCAAAGTTCAAAAAAATTGCTTTTTTTGTTGGAAGTAATACTTCAACTTTTGGTGAAAAAATATTTAATGAGGAAGAAATATTAAATGAAATTTTCAAAATTCTTAGAAACTTCGGTTATTATATTTTGGTTAAACCACATCCAATTGAACGAAAAGATAAGTATAAAAAATTTCCAGTAGAGATAGTTACTGATTCCTGCGTTGCTGAAGAAATGATTCAATCAATTAAGCCCAATATTTCGTTATCTTTACAGTCAAGCGCTTTAATAAATATCAGAAACAAAAATTCAATTTTTTTATATAAGATTACAAATATTGAAACAGGATTTACGAAAGGAATTGATAACGTACTTTCTGTTTTTCCAAATGCACATGCTCCAAAAAATATTGATGATTTTATTGGTATTTTAAATAATATAAGTGAAAATGAAATCTCTCATAATAATAAAGATATGTATTTATCATCATTAATTAACAATTTCATTGAAGAACAAAAATAAAAATATTCATATTACCATTGCTATATTTCTTTTTATATGGCTTCTTTCTTATAAACTGATTTTAGGGTCAATGATAGCAGTTGGTGTTCCAGCATTTCTTTTAAAATTTTTTACATATGGTAAAGATATTGCTTTTCTAATCTTATTTTTGCTTAGCATTTTTAATATGAGATATTTTGATAAGTTATCGATCTTATTTCTTTGCTTTTTATCAATAAATTTTTTGTATTTGTTTGTGAATGACTTATCAATGTCTGTTAAGCTTTATGCTTTTAGGCCATATCTTTATATGGTATCAACTTTTCTAGCATTTAGGTATGCTGCAAATATTTCAATCGAAAAATTACATTTTTTTTTAAAATCTATTTTAGTCTGTATCTTTTTTCTTAGTTTGTGGTCAATTTTTACTGCTTACACAATTGGATATTTTGAATTTTTTTCTTCAACAAAATATTTACAAGCATATTCAGAAATATCTGGAACAGATTCTTATTCTTCGAACTTATTAGATGACTTTTATACTTTTGAAGGATTACTAGGATATCGTTTAAGAGATTTAGGAAATTCATTTTTATCGTATGGCAATTACGTTGCAATATGTACTATTATCACTTTTTCATATCTTATAACTAATACCAAGAGTGTTGTTAAGAATAATAAATGGTATTTCATATTTTTTTTAGCATGTCTCTTTATGTCTTTTTCAAGAACAGCAACTATTTTTACACTTTTATTTTTAATGTATATATGCGTTAGACTAAATAGAGGACTTCCATATGTATTCCTCTTTATTTTAGCCGGCATTGGTACTATTATATATTTCTGGGATATTTTCTACTACATGTACGAACGCACTTATTGGGAGTTATTCGTAAATGACTGGGTGGCATCACCAAATCTTCATACTGGAGGATGGATGCTATTTATTAAAGAATTAACAACAAATCCACTAGGAAACGGTTTTGGCTATTCAGCTGAAGTTGTAAGTTATTTTGATCTTAGAATTGTGCCTAAAGTTGCTCTTATGATGCAAGGGACTATTTTATCAAATACTGGAATTATAGGGTTACTGCTATTTTGTATGATCATGATTTATTTATTAAAAATAGCTAGAAAACTCTTTTATCAATATCCTGCTGAATCTATAATATTAGAGGGTACATTATTTATTTATTTTATGATTGGACTAACTAAGCCAGCACCTTCAGATTATTATTTTTTATTATTTTTATATTCGATATCAGGTATATTAGCACAATACTATTTTTTACAAAAAAAACATGAATCATAAAAAAAATGTTACCTTTGTTACCAATAAGTTTTCTGATGGTGGAACTTTTTATGAAAAACAAGTTTTTGAATCCTTAAAATTATCATTCAATTTAAATCTTGTTGAGGTTGCTGATAATCACTTAAACCTAATCAAATCGAAAAAAGTCAATTATTTTACTTTTTTTCTCAAAAAAAAGTTAAAAAAATCAGATATATTGATTACAAATAATTTATTTGTCTATGGTTTGGATCTTAAAAAGTTTAGAAAAAAGATTTTCATTTTCCATCATATGGATTTTAGCATTGAGTCAAAATTAACAAATCACTTTAATTATAAAATTCTTCAAAATTTAGCTGTATTTGATTTGATTGTAGTACCGTCAAAATATTGGAAAAATTATTTGAGTAATTATGTTGATAAAGATCGGATTAAGGTTATATACAACTCTTTTGATAAAGATTTCATTAAAAATGCAGTAAGTAATTTTGATAGAAATGTTTTTTTAAAAGACAATAATATACCATTAGACAAATTCATTATTTATGCAGGTAACCCACTTCTTGTAAAAGGTATTAAGGATGTTTTAAATACTTTCAAGGACACAAAGTACTATATTGTTACTTCTGGGAACTATCAACCGGAAGCAAAAGTACATAACATTAATTGTACTTATACTGATTATCTAAGGCTAATAAAGTCATCTGACATTGTTTGTCTTTTTTCTTCTTTTAAAGAAGGATGGAATCGTATTGCACATGAATCAATTTTATGCGGTAAAACTGTCATAGGTAGAAGGGGTACAGGTGGAATGGAAGAATTAATAAATGAAACGAATAATTTTTTTGTCGAAGACATTAATGTAAAAGATATTATAAAATTATCTAAAATAACTCCTAACACTGATTTACTTGCTAAATATGATTTAGAATATTTTAGCAATGAATGGAATAATACATTGAGAAATTTAAAATAAACTATGTGCGGGTTTTCAATAATAATTAATCTTGATGGACAAAATAAACGTTCAAATATTCATTCAATTATAGATATGAATAATTTATTAAAGCATAGAGGGCCCGATGATGAAGGATATCTAATTATAGACAATGAATTTTCTTATGAATTATTTAAGGGGAATGATTCCAAAGAGAAAAAAACAACCCAATACTTTCATAATCAACATATTGAAAGCAAAAGAGATAGCAATTTTAAAATTGCTATGGGCCACAGAAGATTATCAATTCTAGATTTATCTGAATGTGGCCATCAGCCAATGATATTTATGAACCGTTATGCTATTGCCTATAATGGAGAGATATATAATTATCTTGAAATCAAAAAAGAGTTGATAAATGCAGGTTATAATTTTAAGTCTTCAACTGATACAGAGGTGATTTTGGCTGCATATGATTTTTGGGGGAAAGAATGTGTTAAAAAGTTTAACGGCATGTGGGCTTTTTGTATAGTTGATATGCAAAAAAGAAAGTGTTTCATATCAAGAGACAGATTTGGAATTAAGCCATTGGTTTATTCTTTTAGCAATAATCAGTTAATCATCGCTTCGGAAGAGAAAGCTATTGTGAGGAGCGGAGTAATTAATGCAAGGCCTAATTTAAACAATATTAATAATTTCATATCTTTTGGTAATGACGAGTCTCTTAAAGATACATCTTTTGAAAATGTATTCAGATTTAAAAAGGGCTCTTTTATAGAGCAAAGTATTAGTCAAATAAGCCCTTCAACTTTTCAAGAAAACTCTTTTTGGTCATTACCAGAAAAGAGTAGTAACATATTATCCATTAATGAAACAATTGATAAGTATCTTAATTTATTGGAAGATGCTGTTAAAATTAGATTACGATCTGATGTTAAGGTTAGTTCGGCATTCTCAGGAGGTCACGATAGCTCTTCAATCGTTTATTTTGTTAACAAGATTTTAAAAAATGAAAAGTATCAGACTTATTCCTTAATCTATAAATCTGAAAAATATAAATATTGTGATGAAAGTAAGTTTATTGATTTAATGTCAAAAAATCTTGGATTGAAATCAATTCAATTTGAACCAAGTATTAATAATGTTAAAGATAGCTATATTGATATGGTTGATTGTATGGATAATCCACAAGAATATGTTTTACTAAATTATTTATTTACTTACAAACTAATTTCTGATAATAATGTTAAAGTATCAATAGATGGTCAGGGTGCCGATGAAACATTGAGTGGATATCAGCATTATATTTCAAATTATTTTGCAAATGAACCATTTTTTAAAGCCTTAAGTCAAATTAAGTCTTTTAGTGATATAAACGAATCAAGAAAATTTATTTATATAGGTTTAATATCTAATATTATAAATAAGTTTGGCTTAAGCAAGTTAGCGCAATATCCAATTAATAAAATATCTTACAAAAAAAATCCATTTATAAATGTAAACGAAAGAATGAAACTAGATCTCAATAATAACCTAGTCACTCTTTTGCATTATGGAGATAGGTCTTCAATGAAATATTCTGTTGAAACTAGATTTCCATTCCTTGATTATAGATTAGTAGAATTTTTGAACTCATGCCCTTCAGATTTGAAAATAAATAAAGGATGGACAAAGTACTTAGCAAGGTTATCATTTAAAAATAAATTGCCAGATGAAGTTAATTGGAGGAGGGACAAAAAAGGTTGGGAGTCTCCAATAGATATTTGGATGAAGGAATATTTAATAAATTGGGGAAAACCACTAGTAGAAAATAATTATTTTTTGAAGCAATTAAATTTAAATAAAACTATAGATACCAAAGGAGGACATAAAGCATTTATTAAAAAACTAAATCTGGCTTTATGGTATAACATAAATTTTAAAGATGGATAATAAATATATTATAATTACACCTTTCAAAAATGAAGAAGAAAATATTGAGGGCACAATTAAATCTATTATTGCACAATCAATTAAGCCTATTACCTGGATTTTAATTGATGATGGTTCGAACGATAATAGTCTTAATATCGTAAATAGGTATAAAAAGAAATTTTCTTGGATTCAAGTCGAGAAAAATGATTCATATATAAATGATAAAGGTGCTAGAATAGCTGCCATGATTAATGATTTTAGCAATCATGATAAAATTGATTTTTTATGCAAGATTGATGCAGATGTAAGTTTTAATCATAATTTTTGTGAAAATATGATTAATTATATGAATAGTAATAAAAAGCTTGGGATATGCTCTGGAACACTCATTTATAATGATAAAATAGAAAGACCTGTTTTTTCAGATTTAACAAGAGGAGCAACGAAATTTTATAACTATAAATGTTTTAAAGATATTAATGGTTTATTGGAAAGTACAGGATGGGACACAATTGATAATATCTCCGCACAATATAAAGGGTGGGAGACAAAAGTGTTACCAATTTATTTCAAACATAATAAAGCTGAAGGCATTTCTTTAGGGTGGTATCAGAGATATTATCAGTCTGGAAAATATTTTGGTTCTATTCCTTATCCATTTTATTATCTTTTAATGAGATGTGTCTATAGAATATTTAACTATCCACCAATAATATCGCAATTAGTAGTAATAAATGGTTTTTTATTTTCGAAATATGGTAAAAAAAAATATCTTCTATCTAATGACCTTAGATTATTTTTTAATAGAAGAATTAAAGAAAGACTGAAGGAAAAAATTAAGAATGTGTGGCATATCGGTCATAATCAATAAAAAAGAAAAAGTAGATAAGAGTAAAATTTTAAAGATGATGGACGTCATGGAACATAGAGGTCCTGATGATAAAGATTTTTGGATAGATAAAAATGTCGGTCTTGGATTCGTAAGATTAAGCATATTAGATTTGTCAACGAATGGCAGACAACCTATGTTTTTTAATGATAGATATATCATTGTTTTCAATGGGGAAATCTATAACTACATCGAACTAAAAAAAGACTTGATTTCCAAAGGTTATTCTTTTAACTCTGGTACAGACACCGAGGTAATTTTAGCTGCATATGATCATTGGGGCAAGGACTGTATTGAAAGATTTAATGGTATGTGGGCATTTAGTATTTACGACAAATTGGATAATTCATTTTTTATATCACGGGATCGATTTGGTATTAAACCTCTATATTACTCTTTGTCTGATGATACATTGATTTTTAGCTCAGATATTCCTTCTATACTAGCAGTATCTAGCAATTCACATAGCATTAATGATTCAATTATGTATGATTACCTTGCTTTAAATCGAACAAATCATTCACATGAAACTTTTTTCAAAAATATATTTAGGTTACTTCCTGGTCATAACGCGATAATAAGTAATTTTAATATAGAGATTGAAAAATGGTATGATTTAGAATCAAGCGTTCAAAACACTGCACATAATCAAAATGATATAATACCCATTTTTAAAACAGCAATAAATGAACAATTAAGAAGTGATGTACCAATTGGCTTATGTCTAAGTGGTGGACTTGATTCATCATCTATTGCATCAATGATGCTTGAAGAAATTAAATTCGATGATTTTCATACATTCTCTGCTGTGTATGATAATTCCTTTGAAAAGAATGAAGAAAAATATATTAATCTTTATAAAAACAATATTAAAAATATGCATTTTGTTCATCCTAATGTTGAGTCATTAATTGAAGACTTGGATGATTTTGTTACTGCCATGGTTGAACCTGTTACTACATCATCAGAATATGCAGAATTTAAAGTCATGCAGCTTGCACAAAATCATTGTACTGTATTATTAAATGGACAAGGAGTTGACGAGATATTTGGAGGTTATAAGTATATTTTTGGACCATTTCTTATTGAGCTTATGCATCAAAAAAAATATTTTACATTTTTTAAAGAATGGGCAAAATATTACCAGGTAAATAAAGATTTACAAGCATATAAATCATTCTTATTCCATCTTTTGAGCAATAAATGGAAAAATACCTTGATAAAGAAAAATAGAAAATATATCAATTCAGATTTTAACGAACGTAGTAAGCTATCTTCAGAACTTTCAAATGAATTATACAATGCAAATTCTCTTTTGCAATCTTCTTTAAAACACTTTGAGCATAAATTTGAACATCATTTAATATGGGCTGATAAAAGTGGAATGTGGTTTTCATTAGAAACGAGATTTCCTTATTTAGATCATCGATTTGTGGAATATTCACTTTCTTTACCTGCGGATGATAAAATAAAAAATGGTATACCAAAATATCTCTTTAAAAAATCAATGAAAAAATATTTACCAAAGCAGATTTATAATAGAACAGATAAGATTGGATATGAAACGCCAGAAAAAAATTGGTTTCTCAACAGAAAGTTCAAAGATTTATTTAATGATATTATTATCACAAATAATTCACCATTATCAAACTATTTTAACATGAATGAGCTTACAAAAATTATTAATATGGATGAACTAAGCGAACAGAATGCACAAGTTTTATGGAAGGCCATATCTGTAGGGCTGTGGTCAGAAAAATTCAAAACATGATTACAATAATAAAAACTGAAATTTCTAACTCGTACTCTGTTCAAAAGTCGTTGGACAGAATTGGATATAAAAGTTTGATAACAGATAAAAAAGATGATATTAAAAATGCATCTATGATAATATTACCAGGAGTGGGATCATTTGATGCTTTGGTTCGTTCACTTGAAGATAATGATCTTATTTCTTTTTTAAAAGATAGGGTAAAAAATGATTTAACTCCAACTTTGGGCATATGTTTAGGAATGCATGTTTTAACCAGAAAAAGCGAAGAAGGCAAAATGAATGGACTTGGTTTAGTAGATGCAGAAGTAAGGAAATTTAATAGCAGTCAAAATTTGAAAGTACCTCATTTTGGTTGGAACTCTGTTGAATCCCAAAATAGCTTAAAGCTCACAAAAAATTGCCAAAATAGTTTTTATTTTGCACATTCATATTTTGTTAAATGTAGAAATAAAGAAAATATTCTTTTATCAACTACTTATGGAGAAGATTTTTGTTCCGCTTTTATAAGCAACAATATTATTGGTGTACAATTTCATCCTGAAAAAAGTAATAAATCTGGATTAAAGTTTTTAGAAAATGTATTGAGGCATTTTAATGTTTAGACCTAGAGTTATTCCAGTTATACTCATCGATAATAAAGATGTCGTCAGAACTACAAAGTATAGCAATTCACGATATATAGGAGATCCAATTAATGTTATTAAAATTTTTAATAATCTAAATACTGATGAGATAATTATCTTAAATATAAATAAGGAAAGAAAAGATAATATTGATTTTGAATACATTAAACAAATTTCGTATGAAGCCTTTATGCCATTTTCGTATGGAGGAGGAATAACTAATATTGATCAGATCTCTAAATTGATGGATTGTGGATGTGAGAAGGTTGTATTATGTTCATCGGCTTTTATGGATAGAGATTTAATTGTTAATGCTGTTAAAAAGTTTGGCAGTCAAGCTATTGTTATATCTATTGATTACAGAAAAGATTTTTTTGGTAATTTGAGAGTATATATTAATTCTGGGAAAAAGAAAACAAATGTAAAACCTTTTGATTTTGCTAAAACTATGGCAGATTGCGGAGTTGGAGAAATCATTCTTAATTCAATAGATAGAGATGGCACTTTTAAGGGTTATGACCTAGATACTATTTCTTTGATTTCTGATTCACTTACAGTTCCAATTATTGCTTCTACAGGTTGTAATGATATTTCAGATATGTTAAAAGTATATAAAAACACTAACTGTTCTGCAATAGCAGCTGGAAGTAAATTTGTATACTTTACAAAGAAAAAAGGTATTTTAGTAAACTATCTTACCGATAAAGAAAAAAGAGAATTTTTGTAATGAATAAGCAGATTTGTATAAAAGGAGTATGGGATAGCAGTGTACCTAATATAGAATTCAACAAAAAAGGTATATCAAATTACTATCAGTTGTATAAAAACTTGGAGAATAATTATCCTAGAGGAAATGAAGGTTTAAAGCAGTGGGATAGAATTATTAAAAAAATAAAACAAGCAGGTAGAGGAAAAAAATATGATTGTATTGTTGGTTTTAGCGGAGGAACTGATAGTTCATATATACTTCATCTTGCTAAAGATTATAATCTTAGAGTTTTAGCTGTTAATCTAGATAATGGATGGGGGTCAAGTATTGCTAACAGCAACATCAAAAAAATGCTAGAGCAACTTGAATTTGATCTATTTACATATGTGATTAATTATAATGAAATGAAGAAAATTCTCAGGGCTTATGTAAAGTCTTGCTTACCTTGGATTGATATACCAACCGATTTAGCAATTAAGTCATCATTACACAAGGTTGCTGCTAAAGAAGGGGTTAAATATATCTTCATGGGTAATGACTTTAGGAGTGAAGGTACTCAGCCTACTGAATGGACATACGGAGATGGAAGGCAGCTTAGGCACATAGTTAAAAAGTTTGAAAACATTAGATTGAAAACTTATCCCAACCTTACTTTATTTAATATGATTTACTATAAAGTATTTAAAAAAATAAAGGTTGTTTATCCATTTTACTACATTAATTATAATAAACAAGATGCACAGGAATTATTAGAAAAAAAATATAATTGGGAATATTATGGAGGACATCACTATGAAAATATTTATACAAAATTTGCCATTACATATTGGTTATTTGAAAAATTTAAAATTGATAAAAGAAAAATAACTTTTTCTGCTCAAATTCTTAATAATAAAATGACAAGAGAAGAAGCTTTAGCAAAACTAAATGATATACCATATAATAAAAAAGAAATTAAATTTGATTTAGACTACTTTTTATCAAAGTTGGATTTATCAAATGAAGAATTCAAAAAAATTATGAATAGGTGCAATAAATCTTTTTACGATTATCCTTCTTACTATCAATTTCTTAAAAAATTTCGAAAAGTTATTGATCCTATAACTGCCAAAATATTTAACTATAGACCTATGACATTTTTTCAAATGGATATTATAAATAGAAAATGAAAATTCTTTTTTATTTAGGTCATCCAGCCCATTTTCATCTTTTTAAAAATACTTTATTTTACTTAAAGGAAAATAATGTAAAGTTCGAAATTATTATTAAATCAAAAGAAATTTTAGAAGAACTTCTTATTGAAAGTAAATTGGAATACATAAACATCGAAAAAGTTGAAAGAAAAGCAAATATTCTTTCAATTTTTTTATCTTTATTGAATAGAATAAAATCCATTTATTCATTAGTTAGAAAAAGAAATTTCACTCACTTTATTGGAACATCGATCGAATTATCCATTTTAGGGAGATTGCTAGGGGTAAAAAGTTTTATTTTTCTTGAAGATGACTTTAAAGCAGTTCCGTTATTTGGACTTTTAGCTTTTCCTTTTGCTTATAAAATTGTTACTCCTCAAGTATGTAACGTTAGTTTTTGGGAATATAAAAGTTTGAAATATAATGGCTATCAAAAGATTGCTTATCTCCATAAGAATAATTTTAAAAGTAATAGTAAAGTTTTGAATAAATATAATATAAGAAATAATTATTCTTTAGTACGAATATCAGCTTTGGGAGCTCATCATGATCTTAATCAAAAACAAATCAACTTTGAAACTGTTTTAAAAATTGTTAATGAATTAAAAAAATATGGTTCAGTTTATATATCATCAGAGGAAAAAAATCTTCCTGCTTTTTTGGAAGAATATCGCTTAAAAATTAATATAAGTGATTATCACCATATACTTGCTAATTCATCGTTTCATATTGGAAATAGTCAATCTATAGCTATTGAATGTGCAATTATAGGAATACCAAATGTATGTATTTCCCATTTCAAGGATAAGATTGGTGTGCTAAATGAATTAAGTCAAAAATATAACCTTATTGATATGATAACTGTAGATGAGATTGATAAATTTTTGTTAGATAGTAAAAAATATTTTTCAAAAGAATTTAAAAATGACTTTTTAGAAAATAATAATAAAATGAATGAAGAAAAAATTGATGTTACCAAATTTATTATTGAAAAAATCATATACACAAAAAATAATATGAATTAACTCAATATCTAATACTATATTTCTGGTATATGAAAGATATTGAGAACTCTAAAAATTTTGACTACAGTGATTGTAATTTTGAAAATTACAAAAATGTTGAAAATATCATAATAAATAATGACCTAAATTCTATTAAAAAAATTAACTTATTTTTAAAGTCTTTATGTGAAAATATTCATACTAATCAAAAAATATATATTACCTTTGAAAATAATTCACAGAGAAACAATCGATTATCTAAAAAATATACTGTTATATTTAGAGTAATTGATTTCTTTATAAATAGAGCCATATTTAAAAAGGGTACTTTTCTTAATAAGTATTATAGATCTTTATCTACGGCTGAGGTTATGGGTAGAGCTATATATAATAATTTTGAAATAAATGATTGTTTTTCAAAAAATAAAAAAACAATAATTATTTTATCAAAAACAAAATCCCATAAATCTTTTTCTGAACCAAACACCAATATAATTTTGCGATTAAATAGATATGGTAAGGATTTAAAGACTTTTAAGCTGTATAAAATACGTACAATGCATATTTATTCTGAATTTCTTCAAGACTACATGGTAGATAGTTTCGGTTATACCAAAAAAGGTAAGCCAAATAATGATTTCAGAATTACGTCTTGGGGTAGAATTATTAGAAAATTATGGATTGATGAATTACCACAACTTTTAAACCTCTTAAAAGGAGATATGAAAATTTTCGGAGTTAGGCCTCTTTCAAAATCTTATATGAATGAAGTACCAATAGAATTACTTAAATTAAGATCATCTGTTAAGCCTGGATGTGTTCCTCCATATGTTTCGTTGCTTAAGCAGTCTGAGGCAGAATATTTTATATCTGAAAAAATCTATTTAGATGAATATACCAATTCAAAATTACCTTTTTTAGTAGATATAAAGTATTTAATATTAGCTTTCAAAAATATTATGTTAGGTAAAATTTTAAGTGAATAATATCATTCTAATTGGTTATGGATATTGGGGGAATAATCTTCTTAGAAATATTTGTTCAGTTTTTGAACAAAAGAATGTTTTTGTTCATGATTTGTCTTCTGACAGTTTATCTCTTGCTAAAAAAAACTTTCCAAAAATTAATATACAAACTTCAATTACCTCTAAATTTTTGAGAGAAAATATTGATGCAGCAGTTATCGCTACTCCAGTTTCTACTCACTACGAGATTGCAAAGAAGTGTTTAGAAAATCATGTTAATGTTCTCGTTGAAAAACCAATAACCACAAGCGTCACTCAACTAGATAGTTTAAATGAAATAGCTTTGAAAAATAAACTAATAATGATGTCTGGACATACATTTTTATTTAGTGGGCCTGTAATTAAGGCTAAAGAAATAGTTTCTGATAAAAATTTTGGGGAAATTAACTTTATATATTCATCAAGAATCGGCTTTGGTAAAGTGAGGGACGACGTCGATGTGATGTGGAATTTAGCTCCACATGACTTAAGTATTATTTCTTATATTTTAGATTCAAAACCTATTAAATTGAAAAAAAATTTCTATCCAATTCTTAGAAATTCTATAGCAGATATTGTAACCATGAATATTTCTTTCAAAAATAAATCTAGTGCTTTAATAGTGAATAATTGGATAAACCCATTTAAAGAAAGAAAGATGATTATCTACGGATCAAAGCAAACATTAGTTTACGATGATTGTCTAGAAGATAAGCTTAAGCTTTATGATTATGCTATTTCTTTTGATGATAAATCTCCTATTTATAAAAAAGGAAAAATTTCAAATATTATTTTTGATAAACATGAACCTTTGTTAAGAGAAATTGAATACTTCAATGACTGCATAATAAACAGTAATCAACCTATAACAGGATATGAACATTCAAAAAGTATAATTCAAATTTTAGAAGGAGAGTTATGATAGCAAAATCTGCCATAATAAATAATTGTAAAATCGGCAAAGATACACATGTATGGGAGTTCGCTAATTTATATAATTGTACAGTAGGTGATAATTGTACTATAGGCCCATTTGTTGAAATTCAAAATGATGTAACTATAGGAAATAAAACGACCATTTCTTCACATTCATTTATTTGTGCTTTAGTTACAATAGGAGATAATGTTTTTATTGGTCATGGTGTAATGACAATAAATGACTTGTATCCTCCTTCATTTTCTAGGACTGGGACTAAAGAACATTGGATGGAGACCAAAATTGGTAATAATGTTGTTATTGGATCAAATGCTACTTTATTTCCTGTTAAAATTGGTGATAATGCAATAATTGGAGCCGGATCCGTAGTGACAAAAGACGTACCTAAAAATGTAACTGTTGCAGGAAATCCTGCGAAAATTATTAATAAAAAGGATTAAAAATGAATATTCCATTTATAGACTTAAAGATTCAATATCAAAATTTAAAAAAAGAAATTGATTCAGCTATAAAGCTAGTAATTGATAACACTGCATTTGTAAGAGGAAAACATGTAAAAGATTTTGAAAATAACTTTTCTTCGATGTTTAATACACCAGTACATACTGTTTCATGTGCTAATGGAACAGATGCAATTTACATTGCTCTCAGAGCTCTTGGTGTGAAATACGGAGATGAGGTCATAACAGTTTGTAATTCTTGGATATCTTCTTCAGAAGTAATAACGCAAATTGGAGCAAAACCAGTTTTTGTAGATATAGAGCCAAAATATTATAATATGGATGTTGACAAAATCGAAGAAAAAATTACTTCTAAAACTAAGGCTATTATACCTGTTCACTTATTTGGTCAACCAGTTTATAATATGGATAAACTATTAGATATTTCAAAAAAACATAATTTGAGGATTATAGAAGATTGTGCTCAGTCACATTTTTCTATGTCTAATAATAGACATGTTGGTACTTTAGGAGATATAGGAACTTTCAGTTTTTATCCTGGAAAAAATCTTGGAGCTTACGGAGATGCTGGAGCTATTGTAACAAAAGATAAAGATCTAGCTGAAACAATGACAATGATTGCCAATCATGGATCATTAGTAAAGCATGCCCATAAAATCGAAGGAATAAATAGTAGGTTAGATGGTATACAAGCTGCTATTCTAGATGTAAAAGTTAATTATTTAAAAGAGTGGAATAATAAAAGAAAAAAAATTGCTGATTTATATCGTAATCAATTAAAAGATATTGAGCACAAAATAATATTGCCAGCAGAAAATAAAAAAGATTTACATACATATCATCTTTTTGTGGTGCAAGTTAAAGATAGAGAAAATTTAGCCAATTTTTTAAAGGAAAAAGGAATATCAACTGGTATTCACTACCCTACACCGTTGCCTTATTTAGAGGCTTATTCTTATCTAAATCATGAAATTGGAGATTTCCCAGAAATTGATAAAATCTCACCAAAAATACTATCTTTGCCTATTTTCCCAGAAATGAACACTGATCAAGTAACATATGTTTGCAATAATATCAAAAAGTTTTATAGCTAATTAATATCTGTATTCATCTTTTTTATAAGGTCCAC
>MDTA01217476.1_pt1 | contig 24815 bp, 24 predicted proteins | sample 811151 | NCBI WGS metagenome assembly MDTA01 (sample SAMN05326648, study PRJNA326480) | marine metagenome | isolation source: seawater | place: Indian Ocean: South | collected 2010
ATAAAAATTTACCATGTTTATGTTCTCATTCATTATAGCGGGATAAATATAGTCTATAGCTTTAGGTAAAAACATTGTTGTACCATTCAACCAGGTATCTAAGCCTTTTTTTATAAATTTCAAAGCCCTTGTCTTACCTCCACCAGCTAAAATACATTTGAGGTTATTTCTCTTACATTCATCAAGAACGAATTGAGTTATTTGATCATCTTTGGAGTCCTCTTTAATCCCAATGACCGAATCAATTTTTAGAGCCTTTTGGATCAAAGTCTTTGGCCAATTTATCAGCTCTCCATCAAAACCAGAAACGAGTTTCATTTCATGTAGAACTACTTTAAGGCCGTAATTACTAGGCATATTAAAGAACTCTATAAGAGGCTCATCAATACCATAGTATCGTTCAGGATAAAGCATAGAAATGCCAGCGGGCTTATGTTTAGCTATTTCCATTAGGTAGTTTTGTAATCTCGAACGATTAAATATATAAGGATGTCCGACGTAACAGGTTAAGTTATAGTCTCTAGTTATATCTAGTATTCTTTTATTTAAACTCAGCACCTCTTCATCGCTTAACATTCTGTATCGTGTGTTGTAAGCCATACTATACACTGCTGAAATATGACTCTGTGAACTCAATTCTTTAATATAGTTATCCAGAGAATGATAATCTATAGACTCATCTTTATTGAAAAATAATGGGATACTGACTGTCAATCCTGAGTATTTCTTTTCGTCCATAAATTATTCCTTGTTAGCCAGCAGATGCTCACAAATTAAAAAATCAAGTTCTGTATCAATGTCGATTGAATCTTCACGACTCATCAGATACACATCTGAATCGATATAAATCGTTTGATTCTTAATATTATCTACATGCTGAAGATACATCGCTCCATTAGGCCGAAAAGTTTTTCTAAGATCTTGAGATCGAGTATTTCCAGTTAGCATTGGTGAATCCTTAGCTATAGGATCCCAGTGCATATTATTTTCTTCTAAAGTAAAAGCAAATTGTATTGGAAAATCATAATCCACAGCTGAAAATATAGGCCTTGTATTATTTTTCCAGTTCTTAATTAGATCACCTACAATCGAATGATCACGAAGGGGAGATGTTGGCAGACATTGTAGATACCATTCAGTTTTGATGACATCATTTTCAATGAGTCTTTTCAACTCATCATATACCTTGACATTATCACCTGCGTACTCAGAAGGACGATATTCATATTTTATACGATCTCCATATTCTTGTTTGACAAGGTCTATATAATGTTGGGAATCTGTAGTAAAAATTATTTTTGTGATTTCATTATGGTCTAATACAGAGTCAATTGTATAAAAAACTAGAGGTCTCCCTAAAAGTTTTTTAATATTCTTATCTGGAAGACGTTTTGATCCTGATCGCGCTGGAATAACTGCTGTAATCATATTATGTATAATACTGTTTTTTTCAAAATATAATCAAGATTAGTAAAGTTATTTGTGGAACTTAAATAGATTTAATATCCTAATTCGCTCAACCTGTTCAGCGCTATTTTAAAGCCCTGACCATCATTGTCATGTCCTTGCCAAATTTCTGGAAGTAATGTCGTATCACTTGGAAGAGATGAAATAGCTTGTAATATCTCAGAAAAATTCAAATCACCTTCACCTACTTGTAATCCTTCTTCAGACTCGCCTGCTGCATCTGATATATGAATATGAGATACTTTTGGGGATATTTCGTGGATGAATTCTGATAAGCTGCTACCTTTATGATTACACCACATAAATGAGTGCGAAACATCTAAGCATAGCTCTAGATCTCGTCTTGTCATTTTAATGATTTTCATAATGTTTTCTGCGCTTGTAAATTGATTATGAAAACCTTGTCCCCCAAAATGCCATGGATATGGTGGCATTGTTTGAGCTAAGAAACGACATCCGCTTGTGTTTACCTTTTCGACATTTTGCACAAAATTCTCTATACGTTTATCAATGTCGCTTACAGATAAAAATTTATCAAGACTATGTCCTCCGCAATTTACTACAACCTTAGGTTTACCTTTATAACCAATCAACTGTCCCAGTTTTTTTGCTTTTACAAAAATTTTATTTAATAAATCAACTGTTTTATCTATAACCTCTTGTTCATCTGAAAAGAGGTCTAGAATAAAGTCGCCATCAAATTGCTCAGGAGCGTGCACAATAACTTCAGAATTCAGATTTTTTGTAATGATTTCCTCATCGATAATTTGTAAATCTCTAAAAGACAGGTGGAATTCAATTGCAGGCGGTCTAAATAAATCAAAAAGTTTATATACATCTCTATGCCTTACTGGTATGCACCATTTATAATTTTTAGGGGTCTTAAATTTGAACTCAGTGACATTATCTTGCAGATCGCTATCATAAAAAGCATCCCCTTCTTTGATATTACGCAAAGCTTTTCTTCCAACTAAAACATTTTTCATTCTTGGACTTAGACCTATACCAGGAGAACGAATAATAATATCATTCTCTTTGATCTCAGAACCTTGCTTGATATCAGACTGACAAAATAAAGATTTCGCTAGTGCAATTTTATTTGATGCCTCACCTTGGGTAATCTGTCTTTTATGGCCAATACCAAAAGCTTTTGATAGACCCACAAAAGCTTGACTCATTTGTGAATATTCTGATGGTGTTAGACTGACTTTATGGTCATTACCCTCGAGAGACTTATCCAGTGTGAAATGTTTTTCAATCACCTGTGCTCCTTTTGCATATGCCGCAACTGGTATGTGCCAACCCCTCTCATGACCGGAGTATCCTATTACGGATTGAGTTCTTAACTTCAAATTATCAATATAATTTAAATTAACATCTGCAAATGGTGCTGGGTATGTAGAATTTGCATGACATAATACATAATTTACATAATTTCCATCCAGTCTAGAGATTGCGAGATCGATATCCTCATCTGTCGACATTCCCGTTGATACAATCAAAGGTTTTTTTGTAGCAATAAGAGCATCAATTAGTTGATGGTTAGTTAAATCAGCTGATGCTAACTTGTAGCCCTCCACTCCATATTTCTCAAGTTTCTCTAAACTTGACAGATCAAAAGGTGTACACAATGGAGTGATACCTATCTCTTTACAAAAATCAAAACACTTAAACATATCCACATCTGACAAATTATATTTTTTTAGTAGATTTATCACGTATTCGGTTGAAAGATCTTTTGAGGATTCAGTATCACCATATAAAGAAGATAAATCTCTCATCTGAAATTTGGCAATATGTGCTCCACTATCTTTCGCTGCAGCTATGAGTTCATAAGCTCTTTCCAAAGAAGCATTATGATTATTACCAATCTCTGCAATTAAAATATAGTCTTCTTGATGTTTAATTGAGTGATGTGACAGGAAGAATTCTCTTTTTTTAGGATCACCAGTAGCTAATAGCTGAATATGATTAAACTCATCGACGATAGGGACGAAGCGATACTTTTCTAGACTTCTATTTAAGGTAGATATTGATACACCATATTTCAATGAATGAAAATCAGTATTCATAATATCAGAGACAACATTCCTATTATTTTGTAATGCTGTTCCATGAGATCTTGCTAAATCACCCAAAGATAATACACCAACAATCTTATCCTGATCGTTAGTAATACAGAAGAAATTTTGTTTATCTTCATCTAACTTTTTATATAGCTCTGATAAAGGTAATTTATGATTGACAGTAAATCTAGTTATATGTTTTTCAAAGTACATTTTATTTGGGAAAAGTCATTAACTCTTTCTAAGTATTAAGCTTCTAAAAATTTTGTATATTCTAACTATTATAATACTTGGATTTTTAATAATCCTATATAAACGCACAGATGTTTGTTCGTTATTCTCCTTATTTACTTGGTTGCGGAGTGTATTAAAGTCTTTTGCTAATTCAAATGAACATTCTTTAGTTTCAATAAGATTATCATCTAAATGTTGCTTTGCAGCAACTGGTGGCCTTATTGAGTATTTATTTTTTTCTCTGTAAATGCTAGAAAATATCTCAGCATTTTTCTGATTAGATATCATAAAGTACTCATTTAGTGCCTTGCCTTTTTCTTTAGAGCGTATTGGACTGTAATAGTATTTTTTATCTAGTTCGTTAAAGTTTATTTTTTTAAATAAGAGTAAGTCAAGTCTACCCTGAAAAACATAATCGTAAGAAATATTATTCTTTTTAGAATACAAGCTCATTAATTCTAACGACTTAGAGTTTGAATACCACCTGCTACATGATCGCATCATAGTATCCTGCAAAACGCTCACAGTTTTTTCTTTATATGTAGCGAAATAACTTGTGTATGTATCAAAATGCTTCATTGAATAATCCTCTAATTTAGTAGATGAAAAATCTTTTTGTTTTTCAATTAATGAATCATTTGGTGTGTATAAATTTATAAGTTCTTCCTTACTATCAATGCTCCAGCTATGAATAAATACATCAACATCATTATCCATTAAAATCATTTTCTTATACGAGCTATATGCTCTAGATACATCAACATCTCCATGCAAAGAACCGCCTTTGCTTTTCATGCCACCAATATGACCAAACAAACAGAGCGCGATTTTCATTATGATGCCATCCTACTTATATAAAATTAAATCTTTTCAGCTTCAACATATAAACTAGATCCAGACCTAAATTCTTTATCAAAGTTATCATCTAAAAAGACTGGATACTTTGATTTACAACAACTAGACTCGCTGATATTTTTAAAACCTTTACTTTTTAATAGTGTATAAAATTTTTCATAATTGAACCAATTAATATGCCCATGTGGTTTTTTAAATCGCTCTCTTGGAATTTTTGAGACTATCCATTCACTAAACTCCTTTAAAGACAATTCTTTAGCTTTAACTTTTATTTCTTCTTCGATACCAATTGGTGGACCTCTATAAAACTCGGGGTCATTAAAGTCATCTTTACTATCATATGCAGCAAAGAGATGTCCTAAGTAATTTTCTGTGCAATTATTAACACCAAATTTTTTCCATTCAGGTCGCCCTTTGATTCCTGCTACATCCGTAAAGAATGACTCATCTCCTTCAATATACTTATTTAATATCTTCTCGAAGTGTGGCGTTATTAGTCTAATCTTGCCTCCTTTCTTAAGTACCCTAGCAGATTCATTCAATAGATTATTTACATCATCATCATTTATGTGCTCAAAAAAAGCCTCTGAGAATATGTAATCAATCGAATTATCAGCAAAAGAAAACTTGCTATTTTGGTCTAACATTTGACCCTCTAGTTGATCAATTCCAATCCAACCTACTTTTCTCCAGTTACGGCCAGAGCCTAGGTTAATACCTTTAATACCGAAAAGCATGTTCGATATTGTGATTATAGCTAATTCAAATTTATCGCGAAATGCATTAAGAATACGTCTCAAAGCATTCAAAATACGTCTCATTTTTACCCCCATCTAATCGAGCATGACATTAAACAACTTACTTACAAATTATTATGCAACTAGTGAATAGTTATCACCAAGTTCATTTACCAGAGCATATTTAAAAAGATACTCATAAATACAGTATATAATATCACTCCCAAAAAATAGTGTTAGGGTTAATATTATTTAAAATATCATCGCTTATCTCTTGATTATAAACACCCGCTTTTAGTATAACGACTGGATTATTTACACTCTCCAGGATCTTTGGTGATTGTACTACAAGGTCTGTTCCATAAAGCCTTTTACCATGCTTATTAAGATCATTGTCTAATAGACATGAAATGTTGCTTGTGTTGAGCCCAAACTTAATTAATGATTGTGCAAATACATGGGCTCCGAATAAATATATTTTCTGTTTATTATTTATATTGATTATTTTTTCATTCAGATCGTTTATTAGTTTCATATGATAATCAATATAATCTGAATATAAGTTTTTATTATGCTCATAAAGGCCAGCAGGAAGTTCTATGATGTCAACATTATCATCTTTAACATAAGAATAAAAAATACTATGATCATCTTTAAAATATTCTTTATCTATAAGTTTAAAACCGTTTTTAGATAGTAGATAATCCACATATGGCTCAGTTATAAAAACAGTATGTTCAAAATTTAGACAGTTTGTATATTTACGTTTAAGCATTTCTTCCATATTTGGAAAACTAAATACTAACTTTTCGCTCTTCTTTAAAAAATTAGAAATATGACTAATAAATTCATTTGGATAATATACATGTTCAAAAACATGTGAATGAACGATCGTATCAACGTTTCCATCAAACCTAAAATTATTATCAAAAAAACCTTTTATGAAAGTTGCTTCTACGCCTTCTACAGGAGCTGGATTTGGTTCAATAATTGTCCATTCTATAGATTTTTTTTTCATGAACTCCTTACTGAGAATGCCATGAGAACCTCCTATCTCTAAAATCGAATTGGGTTTTTGCCTCTCTATAAATCTCGCAAACTTCTGGTGATGTTCTAGCCACAAAGAACCAACCACTCCCGCGCCATGATCCTCTGGGTACAGAATATCTAGTGGTATGAGGGGATTTAGCTGAATAACGCCTGAGTTTTTTGAGATCGACCATTGCATATCAGCCAGTAAATCTTCAGCGAGAGGTTGATGAACACACCCCATAAAAACAGGATAGTTTTTAAAATTATCGAGTATCTCTAAATCTTCACAGTTATTTATAACATCTTTGCTTCTTTTTATTGTATTTATACTCATCTAAATTACTTTTTAACATATAAAACTTGGATTGCAATTGATTATTAGGAATAGTTTCATTTTTAAATTTTTCTTGATGAGATAATCAATTAGTATTACTATTCCTAAAAGGTTGCCATAGAAATGTCTAAACTACTCTCATCAAATAAACATTACACAATGCATCAAGTCGATGAAAGTGATACAGACTTTTCATTTCTCAAAAAAGATACACTTAAAACAATATTCTTACACTCAGGTACTATGAATATTGAATTAAAATTTAACTCTAAAATTGAAAATATAACAATAAATGCTGATGAGGGCATCACTATAATGCCAAATATTGATTTTTCAGTTCTTACAAGTAGTAGTTTTGCAGTTACGGTCCAGTCTGAAAATGATCATAATCCTATTATAGAAATTATTGATGTTGAAGGTGAGAGAACCGAAGAGATAATAAATGGTTTTAAGCTAATAAAAAATCCAAAAAAAGTTAATAAACCATGGGGACATGAAATTTGGATTTCATGGTTTAAAAATCATCATGTATTAAAAAGAATATATATGATCCAAGGTAACAAGTGTAGCCTTCAATTTCATGAGCATAAATCTGAAACGAATTTAATTGTTACTGGCAAAGCTAATGTTTTGAAAGATATAAAACTAGAAAAGGGCACTTCTGAAGAGGATGCATTAAGGAACTATAATCAGATAAAAGATATAGATAACCTTATAGTACAGATGACGCCTGGTGATTACTGGGATAACGAACCATATGAAATTCATCGAGTATTTTCAATTGATAGCTACACAGCCTATGAAGCCTCTACATATCAGCTTGACGATGTAATACGTCTGAAAGATGACAACAATAGAGTTTCAGGCCTCATTAAATCCGAACATATCTGATGAGATATAAAGTCTGCATTCAGGCAGCAGGAGTAGGAAGTAGACTTACGATTGGTAAGGGTCTTCATAAAGCATTAATACCCATAAATAAAAAATCTGTAATCTCTAGGATTATAGATTTATTTCCAAAAAATACATCTTTCATAATTATCGTTGGATATCAAAAAGAACAAATAATTTCATTTATAAATGCTAGGTATCCAAATTTAGATATTGAATTTGTCGAAGTGAAAAAGTTCAGTGGTAAAGGAAGTGGGCCAGGCTATTCATTACTCAAAGCAAAAGATCATCTTCAAGAACCATTTATATTTATAGCATGCGATACTATTGTCTTTAGAAAACCTCCACTACCGACAAAGAATTGGATAGCTGTATCTCCAACGAGTAGAACGAAAGACTACTTAATTATAGAATCTAAAAGCAACTTAATGACACATTTTTATGAGAAAAAGTCTCAATCATTTATTAATTCACAGAGCAAAACAACCAAGAATAATTCTACAAATACTTATGATGCATTTATTGGATTAGCAGGAGTGTCTGATTTCAAGCTTTTTTGGCAAGGGCTATACGAGAATAAGACGTTACACAAGAATGAAAGACAAGTCTCAAGTGGATTTAATAAAATCTTAGAAAACAGTAAAAAGATTAAAGTTATAAACTTTAAATGGATTGATACAGGCAGTGATGAGAATTACTCTCTAGCTAAAAAATATTTTAAAGATGATTTTTTAATGAAGACTGATGAGTTCTTATATAATGAGGGTGACAAAGTTATCAAATTCTTTTTAGATGAATCCAAAACGACTAAACGATATAAAAGAAAGAAATTTTTAGAGGGTGTCATCCCTAATGTATATAAATCAGGAAAAAATTTTATGTGGTATGAATACGTTAAAGGAGAACTTTTATCAGATACAGATGACAAGAATATTTTTAATAATTTCATAAACTTTCTTAACAAAAATATTTGGTCAAAACGAATTAAGGATCACGCTAAGCGGAAAGCGCTTACTAAGAATGCAATGAAATTCTATAGAGATAAGACCTATAATAGAGTTAAAAAATATATTCACAATAATAAGGATGCAGATAAGGTAACATGGATCAATGGCACAAAGATCACCTCGATCTATAGCTTATTAGATAAAATAGACTGGCATGAGCTATCACAAGGAGATTTCGCTCATTTCCATGGTGACCCACAGCCAGAGAATGTAATTGTAAAAGGTAAAAACGATTTCGTTATGATTGACTGGAGAGAGGATTTTGGTGGGAATCTTCAATATGGAGACATATACTATGATCTTGGAAAAATATATCACTCCTTAATTGTTACTCAAAAAAAGATAAGGGAAGAAAAATACTTTGTAAGCTATGAAAATGATATTGCGCAATATAGATTCTCAAAAAGAAATAACTTACTAAAATATCTAAAGTACTTTGAAAGTTTCATCAATAATAATAATTACGATCTATATCGTGTGAGATTAATCTCGGCTTTAATTTACATCAACATTGCTCCGCTACATCATCATCCTTATTCTGATTTGTTATTCTTTCATGGAAAATTGTCTTTGCATAATTTACTGTCAAAAAAATAAATTGATTACTTAAGTTAAAGTGATATAGTTTTAGTGGATGTCTGAGGAAAATAATAGATTAATTTCTCTTTATTTTGAAGAGAAATCGAATATAGCTCTTGATTTTCCAGTCAATAACATTTCGCTTTTATATGACGCAGTTAAAAGTGCCTATGATAATGATGGTACGGTATATATCCTAGGAAATGGTGGTTCTGCATCTATTGCCGAAGGTTTTGCTGTAGATTTAAGAACACACCCTTTCGTTGCTGAAGATAAAACAATCACTACGGAAATAAGAAGATTAAAAGTTATATCTTTAACAGAGTCATCAGGATTATTAACAGGTATTTCAAATGATGTAGGTTTTGATCATGTCTTTACAGAGCAAATGAAAAACTTTTCTAGATCAAATAATTCAGATAATTCTAGTTTGTTAATTTGTTTGTCGGGATCAGGTAACTCTAAAAATGCAATTAATGCTATAGAATACGCTAAAAGAAATGGTATCAAAACTTCAACCATATCTGGTAGAGGTGGTGGTAAAGCTGCTGAATTGGTAGATATTCCAATTGTGGTAAATGGGTCATCTAAATTCCCCGGACAAACAGGTAAGAATGATAACAACTTTCACATAGAAGACTTTCAGAACTCCATATCTCATATAGTTGTTGGATTGTTAAAGAAATATATAGAAAATCTCTAGGGTACTCTATTAACATGACCAAAAAGATAAAATCATCAGACATTGACAATTGCTTAAAGAAATTACCATGGAAACTTAGAGTTCTTACGTTTCAGTCACTATTCAAGGCTGGATCAGGACACGTCGGTCCGTGCCTTTCTATGGCTGAGATATTGACTTGCTTGTTTTTTAGAACAATGAATGTAGATAGATCAGATAGCTCAAGAGATAAATTTGTGTTATCCAAAGGTCATGGTGTACCTATATTATACAGCGTCTTCTCTGAACTAGGCTGGATAAAAAAAGATGAACTTAATTCACTAAGACAAATAGACAGTAGACTTCAGGGTCATCCTGACAAAATTGCTCTTGAATGTCTTGATTCTGGTTCAGGCGCTCTAGGCCAAGGAATATCGATTTCTATAGGATATGCATTAGCTCAGCAGATGCAAAATAATGTTGGAAACTCGTATTGTGTTGTTGGTGATGGTGAGATGCAAGAAGGTCAAATATGGGAATCCATTCTTTTTGCAGGAGTGAAGAAGATAAAAAACTTATGTGTAATTGTTGATAATAATAAATTTCAAAATGAAGTATCAGTGAATGAAACTCTCGGTGATATCTCGCTTGAGGATAAAATTAAATCGTTCGGCTGGCAATACATAAGTGTTGATGGTCATTCATTAAATGAACTACATGATGCTTTTGAACTTTTTAAGAATAGCGACTTTCCAACACTAATTGACGCGCATACCATCAAAGGTAAAGGTGTAGATTTTATGGAAAATAATAATGCTTGGCATTCAAAAGTACTTAATGAAGAAAATTATAGAAATGCGGTAGATCAGTGTCAGAGGAAAATAGATGATATCAATTAGGGAATCCTTCGGAAAAACTTTACTTGAATTAGGCGAAGTTGATGAAAATATAGTACTTGTCAGTTGTGATTTAAAAGTTGCTACTAAGTCTGATTATTTCTATCAAAAGTATCCTGAGCGCTCTGTAGAAGTTGGAATTGCCGAAGCAAATGCAATCGGGATCGCTGCGGGATTAAGTATGTCTGGTTACAAAACAGTTTTAAGTTCATTTGGAGCTTTTCTCACTGGTAAAAATGTAGAAATAAGAACATCAATAGCATATAACAATGCATCAGTGACATTAGTAGGAACTCATGGAGGCTTAATTGGGCCTGACGGTGCAACACAGTCAGGGATTCAGGATATTGCAGTGATGCGATCGATGCCACGTATGAAAGTGTTTCAACCCTCAAGCCCGATAATGACGAGAAAAATAGTAAAACATTGTATTGATTCAGGCTCACCCACGTATATCAGGGTCGCAAGAAATGAAGTTCCTGAAATCTATTCTGATGATCTAGAGTTTATTGAAGGTGAACCATACTTGCATGGAGATCTTACTCAAAACCTATTAATATCCTCCGGACCAATGTTACATAATTGTATTAAGGCATCTGATACTATTTATAAAACGCATAATATAAAAATCGGTGTAGTTGATATTCCATCACTCAAACCATTAAACCTTAAGTCTTTGAGAAAAATGTTAGAGAATAAAGAGCGCATATTTACGGTTGAAGATCATATGACTCAAGGTGGGCTCGGAAGCTTAATCGCAGAATCTCTTAGCTCAATGAGAATGACAACTCCATTATATATGAAAGGACTTGATGAATTTGTTGGGAGTGGAAAACCAAGCGAGTTGGAGAAAAGGTACATGCTTGATACTTCAAGTATAGTTAGTTTCATCTTAGAACAAATCTAATAAATAAAGTTTAAATTGATAAAAAAAGAAAACCCTCAAATTTGTTTATCTATATCGTCATCTCCTGGAAAGTTTGGAGAAACAGTGCATAATGCAGGATACGAATTTCATAAAATAAATTACATATATAAGGCGATAAAGGTTCAGAATCTAAGAAAAACAATTAGTTCTCTACGAGAGTTGAACATAAAAGGCTGTAGTGTATCTATGCCATTCAAAGAGATGGTAATAAAACATCTTGATAGACTAGATCCATTAGTGAAAAAAACAGGAGCAGTGAATACTATTCTTAATGAGAAAAATAAACTCATTGGATTTAATACTGATGTCAATGGCGCTTCTAAAGCACTAAGATTTCTAAATATAAAATCAAACAATACGGTTTTGATATTAGGTGCAGGTGGTGTTTCGCGAGCAATTATAATAGCTCTGAGAAATATGGGGGTCAGAAAAATTACGGTAACTAATAGAAGTGTCAAAAAATTAAAAAAATTGGTTAAACAATTCAAATGTGATTCTTTAAATTGGGAAAATAGAAATCAATTTAAAAGTGATATACTTATTAATGCAACCTCAATAGGTATGAATGGTAATCTTGGTTCACCTGTTCATATAAAATCAATCTCCAACTTTAAAAAAGTAATGGATGTAGTTGTAAGAAATCAAGATACAGCAGTAATCAAACAAGCAAAAAAATTGAATATCCCTAATGTTTCAGGAGTGATAATGACTTTTCATCAAGCGGCAGAACAATATCAGATTTATACTGGATTGAAAGCTCCAATAAAACATATGGTTGCCTCATACAATAAAAAATGGGGTTTAAAAATAAATATTTAATTCTCAGAATTTTACGGTCACTCTTTGTCTTCGATATTTTTTTGTGGATTGATCAACTATGGCATGTTATCAGTATAATTTTTATTAAAAAACTTTTGCATTATATGTATACATGCTTCGGCAACTGCTCTATTGCCACCTGAGTTACCTGTGACAAAATTTGCATTCTCTTTAGCTGTTTTATCAGCATTTGCTGGGGCAATAGAATACCCTACCTCTTTCATTATAAAATGGTCAAATATTCCATCACCCATATAGATAACCTCTAGGGGATCATAATGATCTTTGATCCAATCAACTCTTTCAATAGTACCCACAAGGTCCAATTGAAAATTCATATCCTCTTTAATTCTCTTATGGCTAATAGGAAGGCCGTTTTTATCTGCTGTAATAAACCTTATTTCAATATGTGGCTTCAGCATATTAAGAGCATCATTGTCATCAGGACCAAAGACTTTCATTACTTTACCATCTTTAGAGTAAAGAAATTGACCTGTGGTCATTACTCCATCAACATCTAATATAAATACCTTGGCATTCATTGATTCACTCCTAGAATTAAAAATTTATGCGTCTCATTGCTAAGAAGAATATCATATTACTACTCGATTACTTAAGCATGCGTTGCAAGTTTCTTAAAATGCTCATTCCTATCTATCAATTCTTGGAATGTCCCTTTATCTATAACTTTTCCTTTATCCATAAAAAATATCAGATCACACTTCTTTACCGTCTTGAGACGATGAGCAATCATTATTATAGTTTTTTGACCGCTAAATTCATGTATTGCCTCAATTATCATTTTTTCTGTAATTCCATCAAGTGAACTCGTAGCCTCATCAAATACAAGTACCTCTGCCTGATTATATAAAGCTCTTGCAATACCTATACGCTGACGTTGGCCACCGGATAGTTGGACTCCTCGCTCTCCAACTTTAGTATCAATGCCATCATCAAGTCCACTCAATAGCTCAGACAGATGTGCTAGTTCGAGGGCTCGGTGTACCCTATCTAGATCAATTTTTTGTTTAGGGATGCCAAAGGCAACATTTTCTGCAATAGAGCCCTCAGATAAGAAAATATTTTGAGCTACAAATCCAATAGTATCCTGCCAAAACCTTTTATTCTCAGCATTCACTATCGTGTCATCAATTTTTAATTGTCCCTCTTGAGGTTCAATTAGTCCAAGAAGAATATTAATTAGTGTTGATTTACCAGAACCCGATTCACCAACTATACCAACAACGCTGTCAGATGGTATCATCATATTGATTTTATTTAGTATTGGGTTTTCTTTTTTAGGGTAAGTAAAAGATATATTCTCCAACAATATATGCTTCTTTGGTCTAAGTTTAATATGCAACGTTCTATATGATGATTCATTATGATTTTTAGATGAGTCAATTAAATCTTGCTTAACAGAGTCAAAGGAGGCCATATTGCCCTTTATTGCAGCCAAACTAACATAAATTTGTTGAAATGCTGGTAGCAATCTAAACGTTGCAAGAACATAGACTGAAATTATAGGTAAAATTATACCCAGATTACCATTATGACTAGCAAGTAAGTATAACGTAAGAGTTATCATTGAGCTGAATGCTATTAATTCTATAAAATATCTTGGTACTAAAGATAATGCTTGGTTTGTTCCTAAGCTATATGCAAGTTTTTGATTTGTTTCATCAAAACGTTCGACGAAATGATAGTCTCTTCCTAGCAATAAGATATCTTTAATGCCGCCGAAGCCCTCATTTATTAATCGAAATCGTGTACCTGATTCAAGAGATAGAGTTTTTCCATTTTGCTGTAATCTAACTCTGACCACCCTAAAAAGAATAAAGTATGCAATGCCAAAGATAACGAGTCCTATTATACCAACCTTAGGATCGTAGATAAATATACTCATGCTCATAAAGATAGAAAATATTATCCTTGCATTCATTTGCATAAGCGGTATGAGAATACCCCCTGAAACTCTAGACGCTTCTGTCGCAATGTTTTTTGTCAGTTTAGCTGTACTGCCTAGTGTATGAAATAACCACTCTTGTTTGAGATAATGTTTATAAAGTCTAGTAGATATTTCTGAACCTATTTCGCTTGCAAACATACATGCCTTCCATGTCGTGAACATACTGATAAGAGCAGAAACGAATAACATCATTAATACTCCTAAACCAAGAAGAAATACAAAATTCAACTCAGATGAGATTCCACTGACCTGATAAAGCTGAGCAAAAACAGTATTCTGTTTTAATTGAGTCATATCTCCAACAAGTGCCATAAATGGAACAATTGATATCACGCCAATAATCTCAACAAAAGCTGATACAACTACTAAGATTTGTAAAGCAAAGAAGTGTTTACGTTGACTCGATGTTAACAAAAGAAACAACTGTTTGATAAGCTTAAGCATAATTTCTAGGGATTCTTGATGGTCTTATAAATAATCTTAATAGTGAAGGAAATATTAGCTGGATGTTCATATTAATTTTTTATATACCATTTATAAGTTTGTTGTAGACCATCATCTAAATCAACGTCATAAGTCCAGCCCATGTTCATCAAACAAGTGACATCAGTTAGTTTTTTGAGAACGCCATCCGGTCTAGATTCATCAAAAATTATCTTTCCATTATAGCCTACAATTTTTTTTATTTTTTCTGCAACCTCTCTAATACTAATTTCTCTACCAGTTCCGATATTAATATGTGAAATCATTGGTTTTGTTTTAGTATGATAAATCGACTTATCAAGCTCTAGTATAAAAATACATGCATTTGCCATATCATCCACATACAAAAAGTCTCTCATCGCTCGCCCTGTTCCCCATACAATAACTTCTGAAAGATTATTTATTTTTGCTTCATGAAAACGGCGTATAAGTGAGGGGATTACATGAGAATTTTCTGAATGAAAATTATCATTGATTCCATAGAGATTTGTAGGCATTACAGAGCGATAATCAGTGCCATGCTGTCGATTAAAAGATTCACATAATTTAATCCCAGCAATTTTAGCAAGAGCATATGGCTCATTAGTTGGTTCTAAAACTCCCGTAAGAAGTGCATCCTCTCTCATTGGTTGGTCTGCTAATTTTGGATAAATACAAGTACTACCTAAGAAAAGTAAACGCTTAACATTGTTTTCAAATGAAGAGTTAATGACATTCGCCTCAATCATTAAATTTTGATATATGAAGTCCGCTGGAAAAGTATTATTAGCGTGAATTCCCCCCACTGTAGCAGCTGCTAATATCACTACATCAGGTTTTTCATCATCAAAAAAATTTTTTACTTGTGACTGATTAGTAAGATCTAATTCACTATGTTTTCGTGTTAGTAGATTGTTATAACCATTTGACTCTAACTGTCGTACGATAGCAGAACCGACTAAGCCAGTATGTCCTGCGATGTAAATTTTATCACATAAGTTCATAGCTACTTATCACTCATTAAAATCTGGGGTTTTAAAACCGTGTTTTTTAACAAGTGAATCACGTTTAGCAATATTTATATCATTTTGCATCATTTCATTGATCATCTCTTCAAAGCTAATCTTAGACTTCCAGCCTAATTTTTTTTGAGCTTTTGAAGGATCTCCAAGTAAACTATCTACTTCTGTTGGTCGGAAATACCGAGGATTAACAGCAACTATTAAATTTCCTGATTCAGAGTCGAAACCTTTTTCATCAAGACCGTCTCCTTCCCATCTTATGGTTTTACCTAAATAACCCCATGCATTATTTACAAAATCTCTAACTGTATACTGTACGCCTGTAGCGATACAAAAGTCCTCAGGTTTATCTTGTTGAAGCATTAGCCATTGCATCTCAACATAATCCTTGGCGTGACCCCAATCACGTTTAGCGTTTAAGTTTCCTAGGTAAAGCGTTTCTTCAAGACCTTCTGAAATCCTTGCTAGGGCTCTAGTTATTTTTCGTGTAACAAATGTCTCGCCTCGAATTGGTGATTCGTGATTGAAAAGAATACCATTACACGCATATATACCATAAGCCTCTCTGTAATTTACAGTAATCCAATAAGCAAATAGTTTTGCAGCTGCATATGGAGACCTTGGGTAAAATGGTGTGGTCTCATTTTGCGGTATCTCTTGTGCCTTTCCATATAACTCTGAAGTGGATGCTTGATAATATCGAGTTTTCTTCTCTAGACCGAGTGTTCGGATTGCATCTAGAATTCTCAATGCTCCGAGTCCATCAGTATCTGCTGTATACTCTGGAGTCTCAAAAGAGACTGCAACATGAGATTGAGCGCCAAGATTATAGATCTCATCCGGTTTAATTTTTTGTATTATACGTACTAGGTTCATTGAATCCGTAAGATCACCGTAATGAAGAAGAAATTTTCTGTTAGCTTCTAAAGGTTCTTGGTATAAATGATCAATACGATTGGTATTAAACGATGATGAACGTCGCTTAATGCCATGGACTTCATAACCTTTACTCAGTAAAAACTCTGCTAAGTAAGCCCCGTCTTGACCAGTGATACCTGTAATTAATGCAACTTTACTGCTTGTCATTCTAAACTCCTTAGTTAATTCATCACATTTTTAACTATAATTAGCATTATAGGTGAATTATTTAAAAAAAATTTATATTTACGGTTTTGGAGAATAATATTCTGCTCTCTCGATATCCTCCTCATCACATACCTCTCCATATTGTATCTCGATTATGCTGCATGGGGTGTCATTAGGATTAGTGATTTGGTGCCATTGACCTCGTGGGACATGATAATGATCAAAAGTATTGAGTTGTATGCTTTTTTTATCATCAGGACCATTCTTACTGAAGTTAACCACACAAGAACCCTCGCTAACTAACCAAATCTCACTTCGTTTAAAGTGTTTTTGAAAACTCATTCCTTTTCGAGGATCAACAATAAGTTCCTTAACTTTTACTCGCTTTTCATCGAATAGATTGGCGAATGATCCCCAAATTCTCTCTTCAGTGTAATATTTCCATTTTTTCAAAATCCATGATGAGGAGTTTTTTTTATCTATACCTCCCACACCAAAAACAAACTCAACTCCATCAATAGTCATTTCAGGTATATTGTCTTTGTCTCTATCGCCCCCATTTGCAAATATTATCTGATCAGAAGGATAAACCTCTTTAATATGTTTTAAAGCATTAGTTGCGCTTCCTATATTATCATCCTCAAAATGAATAACTTCATCTACCATAGATAAGTTCTCTATGACTGATTTTCTCTCATTAAAAGGCATAAAACATGAATCCTTCTTGTTAATTAACCAAGTATCGCTGTTTAAAGCAACAATAAGTTTGTCACCTAATTTTCTAGCTGATAATAAATATGCAATATGTCCAGAATGAATTGGATCGAAGCCGCCACTTACAACTACTATTTTCATTTTAGTTTGAGGTTAATAATTAATTTAATATAAAAAATTATGAACATGATAACATAAGACTCATCTACTTACTTTAAAGCAAGAGCATAAATTGACTCTGAATCTCGTTCCTTAAGGTCAAGCTGATGATCAAACTTCCTTAATTTAACATCTGAAAAACCTGCTTGTCGCAAAGTGTTGATGAGATTTTCCTCATCGAACATATACTTGTGCTGGCCTCTCATGTATGTAATATAATTAAGTTGATCAATAGTAGACCCAGTATCTATTAAACCAGGTTTCCACCAACTGTCTCTATTTTTGAACATTCTTCCTTCCTGATATGCATCTATATAAAGTTTAAAATTAGGTACACACACTAAAAATTTACCTTCAACTCTCATTACACGATGACATTCAGATAAAAAAATAACCAAATCATGATATGAAATATGCTCTAATAGATGTGATGAATATATCTCATCAACACAATTATCAGGAAGAGGTATGCCCCTTCTTAGGTCCCAATTAATGTCTGATGATTGAGTATCAATAGTAGTCCACCCATTTGTTCCTTTTTTGGGACCCGAGCCAAGCTCAAGTTTTATTTCTTTCTGATGTGACAAAGTATTCCATTTTTTTTTTGATCCCAATTGTCGAAATTTATTAAGAAATATATTAAAGATAGTTTGTAATACTGGAGATTTTTTAATTTCTGATTTTATATTTTTAATTAACATTTTATGGTCTTCCAAATATCTTCTTTATTACAGAGGATTTACTTTCTCTAAGCTCGATATCAAAATCAAACCTTAGAACACGCCTCATATATCCTTCCGTTATAATTCCTGCTTTATGAGCTGTGTTGGTATCAAAAAATATAATATCTCCAGCGCTTCCTAACATAGGAGTCATTTCACCCAATATATCATTATCATTTATAGTATTTAGTCCAAGTAGCTTGTAGTTTTCTGGTAGTTTATTTCTCATAGACTCGATATCTACATTTTCAGATACATTTCCAAGATGTAACGGACCATGATCTTTTGTTACATCGTGGAGATATATCATAGCTTTAAAATATCTATGCTTATCAAAATGCGGTATGTACGGAAGTATTAATGGATCTGTATGTTTACTAGTGGAGGATATAAGCCATAGTTTTGCAAGATTTAATTTTATAGGTTTAATTTTATTATAAAAAAATAAATTGATTTCTTTCGCTAAATCACTAAGTAAAGGTTCATTATCTAGCTCCTCGATGTTAATTTGTATTACGTTATCATGCGGCGAGGAATATAATTTTTTTGTTACTATTTCTGAAAATTTAGAATTTAAACTATCAATACTACTCTCAGTTAAAAATTTTTTTTGGTGGAAGAATGTAAATTTAGATTTCATGTTTAATGCTGTTTCTTTATGACCTGTATCTATCTAGGTATCCTTATTATCATGGGTACTTGGTTTCTACCAGGCTTCTCAACTAAAAAATCATTTGATTTAGCAAATTCTAGCATAGCCTCACTCTCACCACCCTGTAACTTTTCATCTACAGCGAATATGGAACCCGGACTCATATGAGGTAGAAATGCTTCCATTGATTTTATTGCTGGTCTATATGCATTACAGTCTATGTAAACTAATGCAAACCTCGCTTTACCTGGTTGGAATTTTTTACCTTTATGTTTATGAAGTATCTCAGGTACAATTAGCTCTGCATCACCTTCAAATATTTCAATCTCATTTTCAACTCCGTTTGCAGCACATCTATCTAAAACCTCTTTTTTTGAAAATACTTTCCATCTTTCGTTACCATCTAATAGATGTTTGTCACGCTTCAAGTCTTTATTATTATAACCATCAAAAGTATCAAAACCTATATACTCTCTGACGCTGCTGTCTCCGTGAATTTGAATTAGACGTGCAAATAATACAGCATTCCTGCCTCCAGCAACTCCCACCTCTGCAATGTGTCCTGGTATAGAGTCTATTTGCAAATAAAGGTTACATATCCAAAGAAGATACTCTAGGTCATGATCTTTTATATCCTTAGCTGGCTGTAGTTCAAGAAATTTTTTTATGAATTTTTTAATCATTACCGTAAGTCACCAATCATTTTCTATTGTGCAATCAAAGTTTCTCTCTTTACTCCTTTTTCTTAAGGTATGCAGCGCGAACTAAAACAATTAAGATGCCAAATATTAGTCCATATAAACTAAATATTCCTATTAATCTATCAATCTTCGGTTCAATTTTTTCTGGTATAGTAGGTGGGCTTACTTCTAGAATTTTACCACCATCATTAATGTCGCTGAGGAATCTATCTACAGATAATAACTTCTCAATGATAATTATATTGTTAGCTGTTTTGTTTTTGTAACGCTTCTCTATTAGATTAAGTTCTCTCTTCCCCACTGATAAATATTTAGGGATAAGAGCATCACTTACATGTAAGGCATATTTGTAGAATTCATCTAGAACAGCTAGTTCATTTGTATTAATTTTTATATATGAACTTACTTTTTTCCTGAGTATAAGCTTAGCTATTCTTTGACTATTGCCACCTAGTAGCACATATTCATTTATATTTGTCGTTTTTGCAAACTGTTCATAAGTAATAGAGCTACTAGATTTTTTTTTCCACTTGTCAAATAACTCTTTTGAGTAGAACAGTCTATCAAAGCTTAGAGATGCATCATATAGGTCATAAGATATAGGTTTTGTATCAATAGTAAGTTTTATTGTAGATAAATAGGTTGGAGTCTTGGTGATACTATATAGTGCCCCTAATACAGCTGATGCTATAACAATCATAAGTATAAGCCATTTGCCATCCCAAAGAGTGTTGAACACCCTAAATAAGTCTAACTCATCATCTTGTATTTGCCTCATCCTCCCTATACTACTATATAAAAAACAACAACAAAAATAATAACAAAGATTATTAATCAGTCATGATGGCATATATAGTAAATTTTTTTAAAAATGTGTAAAGAATATATATTTGTTGATAAATATTAGTTATATATTTTTTCTACATTCAATCATTTGACTATGATATGTATCTTGTCTGATATTAATGGCTTATTATGGGGTATGTGAAGATAATTGCCCAATAGCAATTGAAGAGTATGTTTTCCTTTTGGTAGATTTAAATCAGTCTCTGTTTGACCTTTACCAAAATGGATATGATTTTTATCCGCAGGGATAGGAAGTTTCATATTTGGTAGTTCTTTAACATTTATTAGAAGATGATGGTGCCCTGAGGAAGGCTCATTAATTCCTGCAGGTACTATTTTCATTCCAATAACACCAAATCTAATTTTGACTGGGTTAGAGACAACATCTCCATCTGATGGTGAGATAAAAAATAATCTTTTGTCTTTTTGATTAGTAGAATCATCACTGTAAACAACAACTGAGAAAATAAAGGATAAAACTAATATAAGTGGTTTCATAACAATATAATACAAAAAAAGCTTATCAAATCACAGTCTATTCAAAAACCAATTCAGAATTAAGAAGATATACAACAGAAGGATCTTACTGAGAAGTTTGTGATTGAACACAAAGTTGATGGGTTAAGATCTCAGAACCATTATAGTTTGTCTTTACTCCTTTTATCATTGATGTATGTGAAAAATCATAACCACAGCCAACTCTTACATAATTTTCATCAATACATTTTTTATGGCATGGATCAAATCCAATCCAGCCTAAATCACTTAAAAATATTTCAGCCCAAGCATGAGTATCATTTGTCGCAATCTCAACGTCATCTAATAAAAAACCATTGACATATCTAGCTGGGTAACCATACGACCTAGCAAGACCCACAAGAATATGAGAGAAGTCCTGACATACCCCCTTTCCTTGATCAATAGCGTCAACTGCACTTGTATGAATATTAGTTGCGCCCGAGACATAATCAATTGAGTTAGATACAGTCTCATTCATTAGATGACAAAATTCAACAGACTCTTTTTTAGGCTTTTTTCTCATCAAACTAAGTATTTTTTTATTGGGCTTAGTCAAGTCAGTCTGTCGTAAAAAACAATTAGGATGAACGCTTTCATTAAGACCTCTCATAATCCCAAATGTATTTTTTGTTTCAACAGTGCATTTCATAGAAATTATTTGTTGCTCAGATATATTTTTATTATATATATTATATAACTTATGGCCTAATGCATCTTTAGAGACTTCAACTAGTTCTCCCAGATTGGTATTTATCTCACAACTTATTACTTTTTGGTTAGAACAGTCAGTTGGATAAAGCATTAGGCTCTGGACTAGTCGAGGTACATTTGATGAAAAATTATAGAAAGTTTCGTAACAAATATTAATAATCATCTATCAGTACCTAAAAAATAAACTTCCTCTAGATCCGAGTATGTTGTAGACATATCATCAATAAATTTTGTTAAAAATTCATGAAGACCAAATTCAATAATTTTTTCTGCAGAGCTATTTATAAAACCTTTGTGTATGATTTTTACATTTCTATGGGCCGCATTATCCGAATTATAAAATTTAGTCAGCCTTCCAAGGTGATAGTGAATTTTATCAACCGCATAAAAAATCGATCTTGGACATATATTACTTAAAATCAGAAAGTCTATAATTTTGGTATAATCAATTTGACTATTACCATAAGCCCATTTAAATCCTCTATAAGCAGAGACAGATCTAAGCATCATGCTCCATTGAAAATTGTCTATTTGAGTTCCAATATAAGAGCTACTCGGGAGAAGAATATAATACTTTACATCAATTATTCGAGCGGTGAAGTCCGCTCTTTCGTAAAAAACCCCAAGATAAATGAAATCAAAACCATCATTCAGTAATTGTGTATTATTTATTGTCCCTTTAATAAGGTTTACTTGTTTTTTTATCCAATCCAATATTTGAGGAAGATCTTTAGTATCATATTTTTCTTTTCTATCATAGGTATCAATTTCATGAAACCAAGTGTTAACTGTATTCCATACTTCTAAGGTCACAGCAGTGCGAACCATCTTAAGGTTGTTTCGAGCACTCTCAATACATGACTTTACTGAAGAATTATTATTAGGATCAAAAAGGAGGAAGTACTCAATTTTCCTTTTGTTAATTTCTTTATAATTTTGAAGATATTTCTCTTTGATACCAGCGGCAGCCAAAATAGATTCCCATTCATTTTGATAACCTTCAACAGTATTCGGTATAAGATGAATTCTATAAGCTACTTCAAGAAGCCTTGCTATTGAGTCAGCTCTCTCAATATATCTTGCAGTCCAGTATAAGTTTTCTGCTGTTCGGCTTAGCATAACCTAATTTTTAAGAACCCATGTATCTTTGACACCGCCGCCTTGAGATGAATTTACAATCAAAGATCCCTCTTTTAGTGCCACTCTAGTAAGTCCTCCAGGGACAATTTTTCTTTTTCGATTCCCCAATAACGCAAACGGTCTCAGATCTACATGTCTTGGTGTAAGCGAGTCTTTTTTAAAAATAGGTACAGATGATAGACTTAATATAGGTTGAGCTATGTAATTATCTGGTTCATTTTTAATCTTTTTTTTAAACATCTCAATCTTTGCTTTCGTAGCATTGTTACCGATAAGCATTCCATATCCCCCAGAGCCATGGACCTCCTTAACGACCAGTTTCTCAAGATTACTTAAGACATATTTTCTATCCAATGGCTTAGAACATCTCCAAGTTTTAATGCTTGGTAATTTTGGTTCCTCTCCCAAGTAAAACTTAATTATTTCAGGCATAAATGTGTAAATTGCTTTATCATCTGCTATACCCGAGCCAGGTGCTGAACATATGTTCACATAGCCAGATTTATATGAGTGAAATAGTCCTGGAACACCAATTACTGAGGATTCATTGAATGTTAACGGATCAATATAATCGTCGTCGATTCTTCTATAAATAATATCAACTTTTTGTTTTCCTTGTGTGGTTCTCATATATGTAATGTTATCTTCTACTATCAAATCAGAGCCTTGGACTAATTCAACTCCCATAGTATCTGCCAAATAACTATGTTCATAGTAAGCGCTATTAAGAGGTCCTGGTGTGAGAATGACAATCCTAGGGTCATCCTCACACCTTCTAGGAGCAAGACTTTTGAGAACATCGAGTAGGTAACTAGAGTAATTTTCTACTGGCTCAATATCAATCTTCTCGAACAGCTCAGGGAACATTCTCATCATTATTTCTCTATTTTCAATCATGTATGATACGCCTGACGGAGTTCTACAATTATCCTCTAATACTCTGAAAGACCTGGAGTCAGTTCTAATGATATCTGTCCCAATGATAGGGCTATAGATATTGTGAGGGACTTTAACGCCAACCATTTTAATTTCGTAGGCTGGATTTGTATATATAAGACTAGATGGTATCTTCTTAGCCTTAACTATCTCGCATTTATTATAGATATCTCTTAGAAAAGCATTTATGGCTACTGATCTCTGAATAACACCATCTTTAATGTCCATCCACTCTAGCTTAGTAATTACTCTCGGAAACATATCAAAAGGAATTAGTCTCTCAGCACTATCAAAATTATTGTAGACAGAGAATGTAATTCCTATCTTTTTAAATAAGTTTTCAGCCTCGTTCTTTTTTTTTATTAGAGAATGATAAGGTAGAGATTTAGCCCAAGATACTATCTCTGTATAAGGCTCTCTTGGTTTTTTTTTATCAAATACTTCATTATACATGCCTTTAAACATGCAATTTATGTACCAATTTAGCGTTGATTGAATGAGGTTTGTTCCGTGGGTCAGGGTGGACTCGAACCACCGACCTCACCCTTATCAGGGGTGCGCTCTAACCAACTGAGCTACAGACCCATGAGTAGAATTAATAAAATTTAAGAATGATTTGTGACGTAATGCTTGTCTAAAAACTCACCTGATTTCTCTTTTAGGAGGTGAT
>MDTA01082315.1_pt1 | contig 24798 bp, 23 predicted proteins | sample 811151 | NCBI WGS metagenome assembly MDTA01 (sample SAMN05326648, study PRJNA326480) | marine metagenome | isolation source: seawater | place: Indian Ocean: South | collected 2010
GCCTCTGTAGGTCTAGCTTCTCTTTTAAAATATCCTCCGGGTATTTTACCTGCTGCATAGTATTTTTCCTGATAGTTTACTGATAAGGGAAAATAGTCTTGACCCTCAGCAACTTTTTTGGCTCCGACCGCAGTAGCAATAACAACAGTTTCTCCTAACGTTGCGATAATTGCTCCATCAGCTTGACGTGCTATTTTACCTGTTTCTAAAGTTAATTTTTTACCATTAACTTCTAGTTCTTCCTTGTGTACTTTGAACATTATTTCCTTAAGTTAAGTTGTTTTATAACTTTTTGGTAGGACGCAGTGTTTTTTCTTTTTAAATAAGAAAGTAATTTTTTTCTTTTATTTACAGATTTAGTCAAACCTAAAGTTGAGTGTTTATCTTTTTTAAATTTTTTAAAATGCTCAGATAATTTTACAATTTTATCAGTTAGGAGGCCAATTTGTATTTCTGTTGATCCTACGTCTTTTGCATTTATAGCAAGTGATTTAATTATATCCTTTTTTATCTTTGTCATTTTCTCTATTTTTTTTTATAATTTTTTCAATCTTTTCAGCATATTCAAATGAGTTATCTTCTACAAAAGTGAGTTTAGGAAGAAACTTAATATCTAGCCGTTTAGATAGCGCTTTTCTAACAAGATGAGAGTATTCCGTCAAGATTTTTACTGTTTCCTTTGTATCAATTCCTCCTAAAGGAATGACGTAAACCCTGGCTGTTTTAAGATCTGGTGTCATTCTCACTTCTGTAACAGTAATTAATTTTGAATTAAATTTAGGAATTTTAGCCTCATTTCTTAAAAGTAGCTCACCTAAATTTTGTTTAACCAATTCTCCAACCCTTAATTGCCTCTGACTAAAGGGTCTATTAGTAGCTAGATTTTTCATTAAATCGACCTCTGAATTTCCTCTGATAGATACGACTCAATTACATCTTTTTCCTTAAAATCAATAAAATCTTTAATGCTTATTCCACACTCTAATCCTGTACCGACTTCTTTAACCTGATTTTTTTCACGAAATATTGTTAAGATTTCTCCATTATAAACAACTACACCGTCTCGTATAATTCTAGCTTTGGATTTGCTTTTTATTTCTCCACTAATAACTTTAGATCCAGCTATTTTACCAGCGCTTGATACTTTAAAAATTTTTTGAATTTCAGCACTGCCGAGTACTGTTTCTTTAATATCGGGCTCTAAAAGTCCTGATAAAGATTTTTCTACATAATCAATAGCTTCATAGATAATATTAAAATATTTGACATCAATTTTTTCCTTTTCTGCCAAATTTTTTGCTTCTCTATTAGGTTTCACATTAAAACCTATTAGGATGGCATTTGAGGCTTTTGCAAGAGAAACGTCGGTCTCATTTATCATACCAACATCTGATAAAATAATTTTTGCTTTTACCTCGTTATGCTCAATCTTATCGATAGACATTTTTAAAGCCTCACTAGAACCCTGAACATCTGATTTTATAATAATATTTAATTCTTCTTTGCTGGAAACTTTTTCGAATAATGTGGTTTTATCCTTAGGTAAAGAACTATTTATATTAGAGTTATCTTTTTTAAACTCTGCTAATTTTTTAGCTTCATCTTCGTTTTTCGTGACCATAAATTCTGCACCAGCATGTGCCGTGCTATTCATTCCAAGAACTTCCACTGGCATTGATGGTAAAGCCTCATTTACAAGAGCACCATCAAAATTAATCATTGCTCTAATTTTTCCCCATGTGTTGCCACAAATAAAGAAATCTCCTTTTTTTAATTTTCCGCTGCTAATCAAAATTGTCGAAACTGGCCCTTTCCCTTTATCAATTTTTGACTCAATCACTACCCCTCTTGCTGGGTCAGTATATGATGCTTTCAAATCAAGAATTTCGGATTGCAAAAGTATACATTCTTTTAATTTATCAAGATTCATTTTTTTAAGCGCTGATACCTCAACAAAAAGAGTGTCACCACTTAGATCTTCAGCAACCAACTCGTACTGCATCATCTCATTTTTTATTTTATTTATATTTTTTTGAGGCAAATCACATTTATTGATAGCAACTATAATTGGAACTTTTGCTGCTTTGGCATGCTTTATCGCCTCTACAGTTTGTGGTTTAATCCCGTCATCGGCTGCAACTACAAGCACAACAATGTCTGTAATTTTTGAGCCCCTTGCTCTCATTTCAGTAAAAGCAGCATGACCAGGAGTGTCTATAAATGTAATTAGGCCTTTTCCCTCAGTTTTAACTTGATAGGCACCAATATGTTGCGTGATGCCACCATACTCCCCAGAGACAACATCCGATTGTCTCAAAGCATCTAGCAAAGAAGTTTTTCCGTGATCAACATGTCCCATTATTGTTACAACAGGAGGTCTTGATTTTACTTCACCGTGAAATTTTTCTACTGATTTATTTTTTTCAAAAGTTGGTTCGTCATCGATAATAGGCTTATGTCCAAACTCTTTAACTATATATTCAGCGGTATCTTTATCTATATTATGATTAATTGTTGCAACCACTTTCATATTAAATAAAAATTTTATTATTTCACTCGATTTTTCAGCCATTCGATTTGAAAGTTCTTGAATAGTTATTTGCTCTGGTATTTTCACTTCTTTTATTACTTTTTTAAACTCTTTCTTTTCTTCGTTTTCAGGTTTGTTTTTTTTATCTTTTAATCGAGCTCTTTTTACTGATGCTAAGCTTCTTTGTTTAATCTCTATTTCTTCTACATTTAATGCTCTGGAAACAGTTAGTTTAAAGTCTCTTTTATCCACCGGGCCTTTCAGTTTTAATTTACCTTTACTAGCCGGCTTGTTATCTTTTTTTATAAACTCTTTAGTAGTCTGTTGCTCAACAAATCTTCTCTCGAAAATTTTTTTCTTATTTTCCTTATTTAAATTAAGATTTAATGGAGTATGATTTTTTTTTGGAAAGTTATTATTTCTTGTATTTTTTTTCTTATGAAATGAAAAAGATTTTTTTCCACCTGTAGGAATTGAGCTTGGATCAATTTTACCTTTTATCTTTGATGATATTGTTAAAGTTTTTTTTTATTTTTTTCCATATCATTATTTGTAAGCAATATCTCTCGCTGACATAATAAGCTCGTCGGCCTCTTTTCTAGAGAGAGAAAACTCTTCCAGGTAACCTTCGATTCTAATTTTTTTACCTTTAATTTCATCAAAACCACCAATTAATTCATCCGAAGACAAATCTGCAAAATCACTCAGTTTTTTGATATTTTTTTGTCCAAGAATTACAAGCATGCCTTGTGTCATGCCCTTTAGGTTAATTAATTTTTCGTCAACACCGAGCTCTTTTAACTTTAAGGCAACTGCTTCTTTTTCTTTTTCAATGTTCTCTTTTGATCTGCTAATTAGTTCTTTTGCTGTCTCGTCGTCTATCGCCTCTATTTTAGCTATGTCCTCCGGTTCAGACTGTGCTATTTCCTCTATTGAAATAAATCCCTCTGAAACTAATAGTTGACCAAGCGTTTCGTCTACTTCTAAATTTTTAATAAGCGTATCAGTTCTATCTTTAAATTCAGCTTGTCTTCTTTCAGAGTCCTCTTTATCTGTAAGGATGTCTATTTCGAAATTTGTTAATTTTGATGCAAGTCTTACATTTTGTCCTCTTCTTCCAATAGCTTTACTTAAATTTTCCTCTGATAAAATAATATCAATTTTTTTATTTTCCTGATCTATTAAAACTTTTTGAATCTCAGCTGGTGATAAGGACTCAGAGATCAATGTCGGTAGATCCTCTGTCCACTTAATAATATCAATTTTTTCTCCGTGTAATTCGTTAACAATAGTTTGAACTCTGCTACCCCTCATTCCTACACATGCCCCTACAGGGTCTATTGAAGAATCTTTGGTATGAACACAAATTTTTGCCCTACTCCCTGGATCCCTAGCAACTGATTTAATCTCTATCGTCCCTTCATAAATTTCTGGCACTTCTTGAAAAAAAAGTTTTGCTAAGAATTGAGGATGAGCTCTGGATAAGAAAATTTGATGACCTTTGAGTTCTTTTTTTACTTCATAACAATAAGCTTTAACTCTGTCTCCAGTTTTTAAAATTTCTCTAGGTATCAATTCATCTTTTTTAATTACACCCTCTGCCTTACCAAGGTCAACTATGACATTTCCGTACTCTTGTCTCTTTATAATTCCACTTAATATTTGACCTTGTTTATCTATAAAGTCTTCGAACTGCCTATTTTTTTCTGCCTCTCTAACTCTACTACTTATAACTTGTTTAGCACTCTGTGCTGCTATACGACCAAAATCTATTTGCGGCAACTCTTCATAAATTTTTTCACCTATTTTTAGATTTTCATATCTAGGGTTAATTTTCTTAGCTTCCTGGAGAGTGATTTGTCTTGCAGAGTCTTCTACATTTTCTACTATTTCAAGCACTTTTTGAATTTTGATTTCTCCACTTTCTCTATCAATTAAAACTTCTATATCATTATCGTTGCCAAATTTCGTTAAGGCTGCCTTCTGAATTGCACTCTCCATTGATCCAATAACTAATTCTTTATCAATAGATTTTTCGTTAGCGACAGCTTCGACTATTCTCAAAAGTTCTAATTTATCTAATCCTCTATTTAACATTTGTTGCTCCTAAAAAAAAATGGGCATAAGCCCATTTTGAATTTTCAATAATGTTTTAATCTTTTAAAAGAAAATTAAGGTTTTTTCAAGATTACAGTTTAAATAAATCAACTTTATCGGTTTTTTCCCACGAAAATTCCCCTTTATTTGTATGTTTTCTTCCAAAGTGTCCGTACGCAGAAGTCACCTCGTAAATTGGGTTATTTAATTTTAACATTTCTCTTATCCCTCTTGGAGATAAATCAAAATTTTCATTAATTATCTTTTTGATTTTTTGGATTTTAGACTCATCTTCTTCACCTAGTTTTATAAATATCGATAAAGGCTTGGAAACACCGATAGCATAGGCTAATTGAATTAAACACCTGTCAGATACACCAGATGAGACGATATTTTTTGCTAAGTATCTTGATGCGTAAGCCGCAGATCTATCTACTTTTGTGGGATCTTTTCCAGAAAAGGCTCCTCCACCGTGAGGTGCAGCGCCTCCATAGGTATCAACGATAATTTTTCTTCCTGTTAGGCCTGTATCACCATCAGGGCCTCCAATTATAAATTGGCCAGTTGGATTAATATATATTTCACTTTCTTTTAAACCCTCAAGATAATTTTCTGGAATTGATTTTTTAATATAAGGAACGATCAATTCTTTTACTTTGTCCTGATCTAAATCTTTTGAATGTTGAGTAGAAATAACTACTGAAGTTACTTTAATAGGTTTATTTTTTTCATATAACATTGTGACCTGACTTTTTGAGTCTGGCTCGATGCCTTTAAGAGATCCGTTTTTTCTGTCTTGTGCCATCAACCTAAGAATTTTATGTGAAAAATGAATTGGCGCAGGCATAAGCTCTTCGGTTTCCTTGCAGGCATAACCAAACATTATACCTTGGTCGCCCGCTCCTTCATCTTTATTTTCTTTGGAATCAACTCCCATAGCAATATCAGTTGATTGTTCATGTAAAAAAGTTTCAATATTTGCAGTTTTCCAACTAAAACCTTTTTGATCATATCCTATATCCTTAATGCAATTTCTAACCTTTTCTATTAGATCTTCTTTCTGAATTGTTGGCCCTCTTATTTCGCCTGCTAAAACAACTTTATTTGTGGTGGTCAAGGTTTCGCAAGCAACTCTTGAAACTGGATCTTTAGATAAATAGGAATCTACAACCATATCTGAAATTCGATCACAAACTTTATCTGGATGACCCTCAGAAACTGACTCGCTAGTAAATAAATAGTTATTATTTGACATTATTTTTTTTGTAAAAATTAATAAAGATAAAAATATATGTAATTAAAAGAACAAAAAATATCAAATCATTTTTAGTTTTATTTTTACTTTTTATTAGTGGGACTTCTAGCTCAATATTTCCAGCCTCATTAAGTTGAAGCTTCTTTAACACCTCTCCTTTATTGTTAATAATTGCACTAATACCCTTGTTGGCAGATCTTAATAAAAAGGAGTTATGTTCAACAGATCTGAAAATCGCCTTCGCAAAATGTTGGTGCGGACCAATTGAGTCTCCAAACCACCCGTCCTCTGATATATTGATTATCAGATTTGTACTATTATTGGATTGTTGTATAAATTCTGAAAAAATTATTTCATAACAAATTAAAGGCAAAATATTTAAATTATCTAATAATAAATTTTTTTGATTCGTGCCCTTCAAATAAGACCCGTGACCTTCGGTAATTTTTTTTAAACCAAATTTATTTAAAAAATTTTCAAATGGTAAAAACTCACCAAAAGGAACTAATTTTTGTTTTTTATATTCTTGTAAAATTTCAAATTTATTATTTACAATAATTAGACTATTAAAAAATCTATTATGAGACTCACTAAACCTGTTAATTCCAAACAAGATATAATGATTATTATCAAAATATTTTGAAAATTTATTTTTAAATTCTGTTACTTCATTATAACTGTAACCACTAAAAACACCTTCTGGCCAAACAAAAAGAGTTTTTATATTTTTTTGTGGGGAACTATACCTAATTAATTTATCCAATCTTTCATTTATTTCTTTTTTTCCAAGACCATATTCCAACATCAAATTAGGAGAAACAACTTTTACATTAAATTTATCATTTGTATTACTTAAGTATTTTTGATTTAGATTTATTGAATAATTTCCATAGATGTAAAATAAGAAAAGAAATAATGTTAGGAACAATATAGAGATTAGTTTTTTTATAATCCCAATTTTAAAAAATAAAATTATAGGAATTAAAAATAGTGTGATTGAAATCAAATTAAAAGCGAACAAACCAATTATATTCAAAATTTGAATTATTTCTAAAGCCCATGAAAAACTATAACTCCACAAATTCCAAGGAAAGCCAGATAAAATCTTTGATCTTAAATAATCCGAAAATGCAAAACTGCCAGCAAATAGTAGTATTGATGAAAATTTTAAATTTAAATATGGGCCAATCATTAAAGTTGGTAATGAGAAAAATAAGCTTAAAAATAATGGAATTAATATAAGACCAAATGGGATAAATATTCGAAAATTTTCATCAAATGTAAGTGAATTTGTTATCCAATATATTCCGCTTAAAAAAAAACCGAAACCAAAAGCTGTACCAAAAATAAATAAGTTTTTTTTATAAGGCTTTTTTCTATAAGTACTCTTTGATCTTTTTTTTATAAAAATTAATAAATAAAAAAAAGTTGGCAGTATAAAAAAATTCACAATAGTAAAATTAAATGGTTGAAAAGAAAAAACACTTAAAGAACCTATAATGAATGGAATAAAATACAATATTGTAAATCGATTATTTAAAATTTTGTTATTCATTTAATTAATATAAGAGAGTAGTTTTTTTTCTAAATTATCCATCTTCTTAAAATCTTTATTTTTTTTATGTTCATATCCTAAAAGATGAACCAAACCATGGACCCAAAGTCTATCAAATTCCAGTGTAAATATTTTTTTATCTTTTTTATTAGTCACTTTATTTAAGTTAACAATTATATCTCCTAAGTAAATTTCTTTTGTATTTTTAAATTTTTCTCTCAACTCTCTCTTGGAGTAAAAAGGAAAAGATAAAACATCAGTTGTCTTATTTTTTTTTCTAAATTTATTGTTAAGTTTTTTAATCTCACTATTTCCAGAAAGCAGTAAAGTACAAAAAATAACCTTTTTTTTGTATCTTTTATATTTTTTATTTAATTTATTTAATTTTCTTTTTAACAAAGAATTTGGATTCTTGATAAAATTAATTTTTTTTTTATTATTAGAAATTATATTAATCTCTATCATCAGTGCTTTTTTTTTGATAAGCCCTAATAATTTTTGAAACCAAAGGATGTCTCACAACGTCGTTATGATCAAACTCTATTATTTTAATTTCTTTGATATCTTTAAGTAAATTTTTAGATTTTATCAAACCAGACTGAGATTTATTTATTAGATCTATTTGTGAAGGATCACCATTTACTACTAACTTAGAGTTTTCTCCAATTCTTGTTAAAAACATTTTTATTTGTGTTTCAGTAGCATTTTGCGCTTCGTCAAGGATAGCAAAACAATTTTTTAAAGTTCTTCCTCTCATAAAAGCTAAGGGAGCTATTTCAATTTCTCCAGTTTCAATTTTCTTATCAATTTTATCTGCACCAAAAAGTTCATAAAGGGCGTCATAAAGAGGTCTTAAGTACGGATCTACTTTTTCTTTCATGTCTCCTGGAAGAAAACCTAGTTTTTCACCTGCCTCTACTGCAGGTCTAGATAAGATTACTCTTTCTATTTTTTTTTCCATTAACATCGTCACCCCAACAGATACTGCAAGAAAACTTTTGCCTGTACCCGCTGGACCCAAAGACATAATAATATCATTTTCTTTTAAAAACTTAATATAATCTGATTGCTTTTCAGATCTCGCAATCACTGACTTTCTTGGAGTTTTTATTAATTGTTTAAAAGATTTAACGTTAGACTGATCTAATTCCACATTTTTTTTCACTGATAAAACTATATCTTCTTTTTCAATTATATTTGTTAATAAAAACTTATTTGTTAAAAATTTTATTGCTTCACAAAATAAAGATATATTTTCATAGTCTCCCTTGCAAGTTATTGAATTCCCCCTAAAAAAAATGTTCGTAGCAGTGAGTTTCGCCAAATCTTTTAAATTTTGATCAAACTGACCTACTATTGACATTAACAATTCATTATTCAAAATTTGAATATTTGTTGTGGTTTTATCTATCTTTTTAATAATTAAGTTACGATCTAATTTGCTGATTTCTGACATAATTATGCTGCAAAATTTCTTTCAGTTTCTTTATTATCGACCTCGCCAAATAAAGTATTTAGATTACCGTTGGTTATGTTTATTTTTTTAATTTCGCCTATTAAATTCTTATTTGATTTTACAACAACTGAGTTTTGATATTCGTCTCTGCCAAAATATGTATTATCATTATTTATTTTATTTTCGAACAAAACAAACGATTTTTTTTTAAAAAGATTTTTTCTATATCTCATCTTTATCTTTTCTGCTTTTTTTTGAAAAATTATTAGTCTTTCTTTTGCTATACTATTTTTAATAACACTCATTTTGGCAGCTGGCGTTCCAGGTCTTGGACTGTAAATAAATGAATATGTATTTATGTATCCAATTTTTTCTAATAAATTTAAAGTTTCATGAAAATCCTTTTCGTTTTCGTCTGGATAACCAATTATAAAGTCACTTGAAAACCTTATCGAAGGATTTACTCTTTTTAATTTTTCAATCAAACTAACATAAAATTCTATGCTATGTTTCCTGTTCATTTTTCTTAGAATTTTGTTTGATCCACTTTGAATTGGAAGATGTATTAATGGCATCAATTTTTTATTTTTATAATGAGCCTCTATTAAATCGTCAGAGAAATCTATCGGGTGTGATGTGGTGTAACGTATTCTTCTTATTTCTTGTATTTTAGAAATTTCATTTATTAAATATGCAAGCCTATTTCCTTTGAAATTATAAGCATTTACGTTTTGACCGAGTAAAGTTATTTCCTTAGCTCCATTTTTTGCTAAATTTTCGCATTCTTTAATTATTTCATTCGTTGATCTTGAGAACTCTGAACCTCTAGTGTATGGCACTACACAAAATTTGCAAAATTTATCGCACCCCTCCTGAATTGTTAAAAATGAAGATATTCGTTTGTTAGAATTGTTTATAAGTCTTAAGCTATCAAATTTTTCAATAACATCAAAATCTGTAAAATTAATTTCTTTTTCTTTTTTTTCTATTTTTAAAACTGTTTTATTAAAATGTTGATAAGATTGAGGTCCTATCACAGCATCAATGTATTTTTCTTTTTTTAATAACAAATCGCCTTCTGCTTGGGCAACGCATCCAATAACTATTACGATCGGTTTTTTCTTATTTTTAAATTCTTTTTTTAGTCTACCAATATCATGGTAAACTTTTTCAGTTGCTTTTTCTCTGATATGACAAGTGTTAAGAACATAACAATTTGTCTCTGATAAAATTTTAGTTTTTTTGTAATTTATTTCCTTTGCAACGTCATAGATACGATTACTATCGTACTCGTTCATCTGACATCCAAATGTTTTTATGAAAATTTTTTTTTTCAAATTATTTCTTTATTTTTGACCCATAAAGCTCTAACTTATGATCTACTAAATTATATCCTAATTTTTTTGCAATTTTTTTTTGAAGTTCTTCTATATCTTTATCAACAAACTCAACTATTTCCCCGCTATTAATATCTATTAAATGATTATGGTCGTCATTAATTTCGTACCTAGCTTTCCCAGCTTTAAAATCATGTTTTACAAGTATTCCAGCTTCTTCAAAAAGTTTAACGGTCCTATAAACTGTAGCGATACTTATTTTATCATCTATGACTGTTACGCGCTTGTGTAATTCATCCACATCTGGATGATCTTTAGATCCATAGACTTCTTTTGACTCAGATAGGATTTTAGCAATTACCTTTCTTTGATCAGTAAGCCTTACGCCCTTTTGTTTACATTTTTCTTCAATAATGCTCATAACAAATATTAATTTATCTTAAATAGATGGGCTTAATCAAATTTTTTTCTACTAAATTTTCTATTAATAACCTTTCTATATTTTTCTGATCAAAAACCTTCAAATCTGCGTTTTTATAGCCATATAGCTTTATTTTTCTTGATATTTCTAAACCTTTGGCCACTGCTAATGATGTTCTAATGCCAGTAAAGCTGCCTGGTCCTTGATTAACAATTACACTAAAATACTTATCTAATTTGACTTTATGTTTGTTTAGCAAATTCAATATTTCAATAACAAGTTTTTCACTGTTATTTTTTTCTTTACTGAATTTATAGGTAAAAAAATCTTTATTTACTCTTAAACCTAATTTATCATCTCTACCAATGCAGTTTATAATTAAAAAATTTTTTATCATATACATTTTTATTATATCTTTTGATTCAAGCCAATTAAAGGTATTTGCAAATAATGAAAGTAATTTTGAAGATTTTGGTCTAATTTCAATAATGTACCACCGATTTAACGAAAGCAAATATCCTTCAACTAATATTCAGTTAGATGTTTTTAAGGAACAGCTAAATATTATCGAAGAAGAGGGAATTAAATTTGTACACCCGGACAATTTTGAAAAAAGTCTTAGAGAGGAAAAAAATAAGAGAAAAATATTATTTACAGTAGATGATGGTTTATTATCATTTTACGAAAACGCTTGGCCAATCTTAAAAGAAAAGAAGATACCTTTTATTTTATTTGTAAACACAAGAGAAGTAGGATCTTATAATTATATGAATTGGAAGCAAATTCGCGAACTTTACGATAATGAAAATGTAGAAATTGGAAATCATAGTCATTCTCACGAATATTTAGTTGAAGAGACATCAGATGTGATAATAAAGGATATATCAAAGTCTATAAAAATTTTTAAAGAAAATCTTGGCAAAAATTCCATTTTTTTTTCATATCCATTTGGAGAATACAGTTCAGAATTTAAAAAAATTATTCAAGACTTTGGTTTCAAGTATGCTTTTGGTCAACATTCAGGAGTGATAGATGAGACTAAAGATTTATGGGAACTACCTAGATTTCCGATTAATGAGAAATACGGAGAGATAAAAAGATTTAAAACTTTGATGAAAACTTTGCCATTTAAATACAAAAGTGTTTTACCAGAGGATAAATATTTACTTCAATCGAAAAACCCACCAAAAGTAAAAATTGAATTTTATGAAAATATTAATAATTTGAGTCAAACCACATGTTTTTCTAATGAGGGAAATAGATGGCGAAATTCGGAAATCAAATTCGAAGAAAACAATACTTTAGAAATTAATATAGTTGAAAAATTTATTGGTGAACGAGGTAGAATTAATTGCTCTCTTAAAGAAAGAAATAACTTTTGGCGATGGTTAGGTATTCAATTTGTAATCAGTGATAAATAACTAAGAATTTAATTCAACTTGCTTGACTGAGTTGACAAGTCTGACAAGTTCAAAATCTGATAGTCGGTTTTGAGTAATTATTTGGTTCAAAATCTTTGTGTATTCTGAGCCTGTTTGCGCATAGTTTTTAAGAGTATCTGTTAAAGCTAAACCAGTAATTTTTTTATTTTTTCCTCTGAGGGATTTTCTTTTTTCTCTAAATTTTGAGTAACTTTTATGAGTATTAAGATTGTTTTTGTAAGCCTTGACTGAAGCTCTTAAAATCGGAAATTTCAAAATTTTATGATTTTTGTCGCCATCTCTCTTCAAAGGAGCTATGCCTTGACCATCCCATGTCCACTGACCAAAGATTGCATTTCCTTCTAATGCGAACCTAGAAGTACCCCAGCCACTCTCTTTAGCTGCTTGTGCTAATGCTATTGAGACAGGTATCATATCCATTCTATTCATTAGCTCATTTAAGTTTCCTTTTTTCACTTTGTATTCAAGCAGTTTTTGTCTTAACCACTGTTTTTCTAAGTCAGACGTAAATTTTTTTTCCATTAAAAGCTTTAATTTTTCTCTATCGTCAATAATTTTCTCATTTTCAGCAACTATCAAAGGTAAAACAATTTTTATAAATGTTTCTTTTTTTAGCTGAACACTTTGTAAATTATCTAAATCTCTGGGAAATTGAGTAAAATAAATCGGTTTTACTAATTTATCGTTTCTTACTTTTCTTAAATCATAATCTACATCCTTAAAAAGCTGAATAACTGTCTCAGTTTTCAGATTTAGATCAGGCAATATAACTTCGGCAACATTGTTCCTTTTAACTTTAAGCTCAGGCTTTTTAGTTTCTTTTTTAAGTTTTATTTTTTCTTCTGGTTTCTTTGTTTCTTTTTTTTGTTTAATTTCAGGTTTTTTAATTTCTTTTTTGATTTTTGGTTCAGTTTTTTTTGCTTCTATTTTTTTTTCTGCAAAATCATAATTTTTATAACTATTTAATCCAACAAATATTGCAGTAGTTATTCCAATAACTGCGAAAAAACCAATAATTACATTTCTGGCACTTTTTTGATCGATCTGTTGATCATAAATTGAATTAAATACATCTGTAAAAAGATTGCCAAAAAAGGTTGCTACTGTGCTTCCAAGTTTTGGTAATACGTTTAAGAAATTTATCCCTGCGTTTCCTGCACCTTTCCATAAATTATTTAAACCATGATTTAACTTTCTAGTGGTATCATGTTTGTAATTTTCAACTCGTCTTAAGAATCTGTTTTTATCTTTTATTTTTTCCTCTTTATAATCAACAATACCAGACTTTAATCTTGAAACTGGCTTTATGAGATACTCTTTGAAAAAATTTGTTTTAAATTCTTTTGGAATAATTATTTTATTTTTTTTTAAAATTAGTTCGATTTGACCAGTGGTTAAATTTTTTCTGTTTTTTGCATAGTCTTGGATTTCTTTAACATTATAGATGTATGCTAGTTCTAAAAGTTTATCTCTATAACTTAATTTTTTCTTCATAATTTAATTTGCTTCTACAGAATTAACTTCTTTTACATAATGTTTTAATAGATTTTGAACTCCCTGTTTAAGTGTCATCAATGAACTTGGGCAACCTGAGCAGCTGCCTTGTAATTCAACTTTTACAACTCCGTTGTCAAAAGATTTGAATTTAATGTCTCCTCCGTCTTTTGCAACTGCAGGTCTTATCTTGGTGTCTAGTACATCAATAATTTTTTTTATAGTTTCATTATCATCGCTAAATGAAATATTTTGTTTTTTATCTTCTTTTAAAATGGGTTCGTTACTTTTCTCAAAATAATTATTTAAATGGGAAATTATCATCGGTTTTAAATCATTCCAAGAAACTTCCTCTGTTTTTTTTACTGATAAAAAATTTTTAGATAGAAGAACGAGTTCTACACCCTGAAATCCCAAAAGTTCTTTTATAAATGGGTTATCTAAATTCTTTATATTGCTTTTCTGGAATTCTTCTGTCCCAATAGATGAGATAGTCTTCTCTGAAAGAAATTTTAATGAATTTGGATTTGGCGTAGATTCTGTTTGTATCATTCAAAATTTATATTATATCAGTCCTACTTTTTCACGTATATTTTTCAGGTTGTCCTCAGCGATAATATTGGCTTTTTCCTTGCCTTTTTTCAAAATACTATCTAAGTGCGACTTATCATCTAAAAGTTTTTTAATTTCTTTTCCAATTGGGGTTATTTCACTTATCAGGAGATCAGCTAATTTTGTTTTCAAAAAAGAATATTCTTTACCAGCCATCTCAATTAAAATTTTTTCTATATTAGTACTAGAAATTTCAGAATAAATATTTATTAGATTAAATGCTTCAGGCTTTTTTTCAAGATCTTTAAGGTTGTCTGGAATCTGTTGAGAGTCCGATTTAGCCTTTTTAATTTTTTTACTAATTTCATCAGCATTATCTTTTAAATTTATTCTAGAGTAATCTGAGTCCTCCGATTTACTCATTTTTTTTGTAGCATCTCTCAAACTCATTATTCTTGAGACATTTTTTGGTATTAAAGGCTCTGGAATTGGGAAAAAATCTTTACAAGAGAAATCATTATTAAATTTCTGGGCAATATCTCTTGATAGCTCTAAGTGTTGTTTTTGATCTGCACCTACAGGAACATGTGTTGCTCTATAAAGAAGAATATCTGCTGCCATTAAATTTGGGTAAATGTATAACCCAACACTCGCTTTCTCTTTGTCAGATCCAGCTTTATCTTTAAATTGTGTCATTCTATTTAACCATCCAATCCTAGAAACACAATTTAAAATCCAGGCTAACTCTGCGTGTCCCGAAACTGAAGATTGATTAAAAATAATACTTTTGTCCGGATTAAGACCAGTGGCTAAAAAGCTAGCTAAAGTTTCAAAAACATTATTTCGTAATTCATTAGGTTTTTGAAAAACTGTAATAGCATGTAAATCGACAACACAGTAAATACATTCCATTTCTTTTTGAAGTGAAACAAAGTTTTTCATAGCGCCAAGATAATTCCCTAAATGTAAATTTCCAGTCGGTTGGACGCCAGAAAATACCAATTTTTTTTTTATCATTTAATTTGTTTTATAATTTTCAATTTTTAATAAACCCAATATATAGCAAGATAACAAATAAATACTTGTGGCGAAACCTACAATTATCAATAAATAAATTGACTTATAAATATAAATATAGTCCAGATAATCAGAGTATTTTTCTAAAACAAGTATTAGTGCTAGAGACATTATAACAGTTGAGATCAGTATTTTAACAAAACTAAAAAATAATTTATTTTGTAATAATAAAAAATCATTCTTTTCTAAAAAATATATAAAAATAAAAACACCCAGCCATGTTGAAATAGACGTGGCGATTGGAATAATTAAAAACCCCATAACGTTAAAAAAACTTATACTGATCAGCACATTTGTCGAAACTATAAATGAGGATATATAAAATGGTATTTTTGTGTTGTCTCTAGCAAAAAAAAAGTTTGATAAAATTTTTACGAGTGCAAATGCTGTAATACCAAATCCGAAGTACCTCAGAGCATCTGATGTAATTTCAACATCTTTTTGCGTAAAAGAACCATATCCAAATAAACCATTAATTATTGGTTCAGACGCAATAATTAATCCTAAACTAGCAGGAATAGATAATAATAATGATAACTCTAACGATTTATTTTGAATGCGAGAAACTTTAGAAAGATTTTTTGATTTAAGCGCCTTAGAAAGCACTGGAAACGAAACAGTGCCGACTGCTATTCCTGCGATCGCTAAATTTATTTGATAAACTCTATCAGCATAATATAGGTAGGAAACTGCACCAGATTGAAATGACGCAATAATAGTACCTACCAAAATGTTTATTTGCATCACGCCTGATGAAAAAATACTTGGTAACAATTTTCTGTAAAAAAATTTTATTTTACGAGTAATTTTAAATTTAAATTTAATTTTTGGTTGATAAAATTTTAATGTAAAATAAATTAAAAACAATAATTGAATTATACCAGCTATTGTTACTCCATATGAAAGCTGTTTAGCAATATTTAAATCCTGAAGATAAGAAATTAAAATACAGGCTATGAGAACAACGTTTAAAATTATTGGTGCTGCTGCTGCAACTGCAAATTTATTGTTTGTATTTAAAATTCCTGAAAAGAAGGATGATAAACTTACAAACAGCAAAAATGGAAATGTAATTCTGGTAAGTTCAACTGCTAAAGTAAATTTAATATCATCAACACTGAACCCAGGAGCTATAAGATAAACTAAATAAGGAGTAAAAATTTCTGCCAGGGTTACGATAATAACTAAAATCAAAAATAAGAGACTTAAAACATCGTCAGCAAATATCTTACCTGTTTTTTTACTTTGTAATTTTGCTGATGTGTAACTAGGTATGAAAGCTGCATTGAAAGTTCCTTCAGAGAATAATCGCCTAAAGGTGTTTGGTAGTCTAAAAGCCACAAAAAAAGCATCGGCAAAAAGTGAAGCCCCCAAAAAAATAGCAATTAAGATGTCTCTTAGGTAAACCAAAATCCTACTTATTAGTGTAAAAAAACTAAATATTGAAGCTGAAGACAGTAGGTTCATATATTATCTAAATTAGGCCATAAATTTATAGTGAATTAAATTTCTTTATATTACATACTCATAAAAAAAAATGCCAAAGAAAACCGAAATTGATCATTATTCAGATAAAGAAGCACTTGACTTTCATATAAAAGGAAAGTCGGGCAAAATTGAGATTAATTCGAGTAAACCATTAACAACTAAAAGAGATCTTTCCCTAGCTTACTCTCCTGGAGTTGCTGCGCCTGTGAAAGAAATAGCTAAAAATCCTGATTTAGCTTATGACTACACAAGTAAAGGAAATCTTGTTGCGGTAATAAGTAATGGTTCTGCGATATTGGGACTAGGAAATTTAGGTGCCTTGGCTTCTAAGCCTGTAATGGAGGGAAAATCTGTTTTATTTAAAAGATTTGCAGATATTGACTCGATAGATATTGAAATTAATAACAACGACCCGATTTCAGTTATTGAGACAATAAAAAATATTGGTGGTACTTTTGGTGGAATAAACTTAGAGGATATTGCTGCCCCCGATTGCTTTATAATTGAGCAAAAATTGAAAGAATATTTAGATATTCCAATTTTTCATGATGACCAACACGGAACAGCAATAATTACTACTGCTGCTTTAATCAATGCATTAGACATTTCAAAAAAGAAAATTGACCAAGTTAAAATTGTTATTAATGGCGCAGGTGCGTCAGCACAAGCTTGTGCTAATTTATTTAAGAGCTCGGGCGTGAAAAATGAAAATATTATAATGTGTGATAGTAAAGGAGTTTTGTATGTGGGTAGAAAAAATATCGATCAATTCAAATCAGCCCACGCAATCCAGACAAAATTAAGAACACTAGATGAAGCAATGAAAGGCGCAGATGTTTTCTTAGGTTTGTCAGCGAAGGACGTCGTTTCAGAAAGCATGGTAAAATCAATGGCTAAAAATCCAATTATTTTTGCTTGTGCTAATCCTGATCCAGAAATCAAACCTGAGTTGATTGAGAAAGTTAGATCTGATGCAATAATAGCTACTGGTAGATCAGACTATCCTAATCAAGTTAACAATTTAATAGGGTTTCCATATATTTTCAGAGGCGCCTTGGATGTGAGAGCCAAAGAAATTAACGAATCTATGAAGGTAGCTGCAGCTAATGCTATTGCTCTACTTGCTAGGGAAAATGTTCCCGACGAAGTGGTTTCAGCCTACGGAGGTGATCGTCCTAGATATGGCAAAGATTATATAATTCCATCAACTTTTGATCCAAGATTGATAAGCGTGATTCCTGCAGCAGTAGCTACAGCGGCTATGAAGAGTGGAGTTGCTAGAAAAAATATTCCTGACATAGAAGTTTATAAAGATCAACTTACAAATAGACTTGATCCTACGATGTCTTTAATGCAAGGAATAAATGCCAAGGTCAGAAAAAACCCTAAACGTGTTATATTTGCTGAGGGAGAGGATGAAAATATGCTGAAGGCTGCAATTGAATTTGGTAGAAATAGGCTTGGAACACCAATTTTAATTGGATCTGAAAAAAGAATAAAAGAACAATTAAAAAACATAGGCCTAGACGAAAATTATAAAATTAAAATTGTTAACTCTACTGATAAAGAAAAGAGAAAAAAATATGTTGAACATTTGTATAAGAAACTTCAAAGAGAAGGCCAACTAGAAAGAGATGTCGATCGTTTAGTTCGGAATGATAGAATAGCTTGGGGTGCATCAATGATTGCTTGTAAAGATGCAGATGCAATGGTTACCGGAAATATAAGGCACTACGCTGCATCAATTGAAAAATTAAAAAGGGTAACGGATCCGAGACCAGGTGAAGAAATTTTTGGGATGACAATGATTACATTAAAAGGTAAAACAATATTAGTTGCTGATACTAATGTTCAGGACTTTCCGTCTCCAGAGAGATTAGTTAAAGTATCTAAATCATGTGTTAGAGTAGCTCGATTATTCGGTTTTGATCCTAAAGTTGCGTTCTTGTCTCACTCAACTTTTGGAAAACCTATTTCTAAAAATACTAAACATGTTCGTCAGGCTATTGAGCTATTAAGAAAGGAAAAAGTAGATTTTGATTTTGATGGAGAAATGCAGCCAGACGTAGCTCTTAATCCTATTTACCAAGAAATATATCCTTTTTCAAAAATAGTCGGGAGTGCAAACATATTGATAATGCCTGCATTGCATAGCGCTGCGATTTCAACAAAATTGATGAAGGTTTTTGGAGGAGGAAAATTAATAGGTCCGTTATTAATTGGGCTTGGATCGCCAATTGAAGTCGCTCCGTTAAGAGCAAGCACATCTGAGATATTAAACTTAGCTTCAATAGCCGCTTACTCTTCAGATGTAATCGATTATTCAAATTAGATTTTGTTTCTACTTAGTTCTATTGCTAAATATATTGAAGGATAAACTTTTTTAACATCATAGATTTTATTCGCTTCATTAATTACCTCCTTTTTTTCCTCTTCATCCATTGCTATACCAAAGATATAAATATTTTTATTAATTGTCTCTAAAGTATAATTTCTAGCTTTTGTTTTTTTATTAAGAACTAATGCAGTTCTTAGCTGGCTGGTTATAAAAATATCTTTTGCAGTACTTTTAAAGTTACTTTGTCCTTTAATGGTAATTGCGTTTTTTACAGATCTCACGCCTTTAGTTTCCCACGCCATTTTTGTAATTTTAACCTTTTCTTCTGGCTCATCAACTTTTCCAGTTAAAAATATTCTTCCATCAATTACCTCGGACTGAATTGACAAAAAATATTTTTTTTCGGTAAGTGCGAGCCTAGCGGATAGACTCTTTTGCATTATAGTATCATCGATTTGCATTCCTATAGTTCTTGGATCAAAAGTTATATCCACTCCAGCGCCAAACTTTGTAACAGAGGAACATGATACAATTAGACAAAATGTAAATGTGCTAATTAATTTTTTCATTTTTAATTTTTAGACATAATTCATAAATTTTTTTTTTATTTAAATTTTCTGTACTTGCAATTAGTTCTACAGTATCTTTTAAAGAATATTTTTTTAAAAATTTTTTAGCTAAGCTTGCTACTTTGCTTTCGTCGAATATTTTTTTTTTATAACTTCCTCCTGAAATCACAATAGTAAGCTCACCTTTTATTGGTAAGTTCAACATCTTAAATTCTTCGATTTTCCCTCTATAAAATCGTTCATGAAGTTTAGTAATTTCTTTAGCAATCATAATGTTTCTTCCAGAATAATAGATATTAAATTTTTTTAAATAAAAATTTATTTTTATAGCTGGTATAAAAAAAATTTGTGAGTAATTATATTTTGAAATTGATGATAGCACATTTTCTAACTCTTTCTCTTTTTTTGGGAGAAAACCATAAAATAAAAACTGATCATTAAATCCAGAAACACTCATCGCAGCCGTAATAGAAGATACTCCAGGTATAGGCACAACTTCTATCTCATTTTTCAAACATTCGTCCAATAGTAGTTGACCAGGATCTGATAGCAATGGTGTACCAGCATCAGAAATTAAAGACAAAATTTTGCCCTGATTAATGAGTTGAATAATAATGTTACTTTGTTTTTTCTCGTTAAACTTATGATACGAGATTAATTTTTTTTTAATCTTAAAATGATTGAGTAATTTTATTGAATGTCGGGTATCCTCACATATAACAATGTCAGATTTTTTTAAAACTTCCAAAGCTCTTAAGGTTATATCGTTAAGATTTCCAATCGGCGTTGAAACAATATATAAACTTTTATTAGATATTTTCATATTATGAAAAAAAATTTATCACTAATATTAACTTATATATTAATTTTTTTTAATTCTAATATTTTGAGTGAAGAAATAAATCAACCTCTTAAAGTAGGATTGCTAGCTCCATTATCAGGTGAATATAAAGAGTTAGGTCAGTCTCTACTGTATTCATTGCAAATGGCATTAGATGAAATAGGTGATAAAGAAGTTTTTATTATACCACGAGACTCGGGATATCAAAATAAAGAGAAGCTAAATTCGGCTGTTCGTGAAATAAAATCTCAAGGTGCTAAAATTATTATTGGTCCAATTAGCTTCCAAGAATTTGAGGAAGTAAAAAAATATGATGACATTATTTTTATATCTTTATCTAATATTACACCTGAGTTTTCAAATAATATTATAAGCATTGGTGTAAGTCTTGAGTCTCAACTTACAAGTATTTTCAAATTTTTAAGAAATCAAAAAAAAACTAAAACTGTAATTATGTTGCCAAAAAACCAATATGTAGAAATGATTGAAAAAAAGTTGAAAAAATTTAATTTAAGAGATTTTAAAATTTTTAAATATAGTTCAAATCCTCAGATACTAACTGGTGAAATTGAAGTTCTAACAAATTATGCACAACGAAAGAAAAACCTAGAGTTAAGAAAAAAACTTTTTATAGATAAAGAAGATCCGGTATCAGTAAAGAAACTTGAGAGATTAGAGCAACTTTATACTCTAGGAGATGTAAATTTTGACTCTATTATCATAATTGATTTTGGAAACAGCTTAAAAAGTGTTTTAACATCTTTAGTTTACACTGACGTTAGTCAGGACAGGGTTTTATTTACTACTGTAAACCAATGGTTCGACGAAAGTATTTTTTATGAAAACACAATTAAGAATTTGTATTACCCATCTATTGATTATAAAGAATTTAAAAAATATAATGAAAAGTATTATAAAACTTTTAAATCGTTTCCAACAGAGATTACAATACTTGCTTATGATGCGTTAGGTTTGATTTATTACGCTTGGAAAAGTAATAATAAATTAATATCTCTAAACAATTTCAATTTTAAAAATAAAATCAAAGGAAAAATTGGAACTTTTAGCTTTAATAACAAAAAGGTTGAGCAAGAACTAAGTATATACAAAGCTGAAAAAAATAAATTTATAAAATTTTAATTTTTTTCTTTAGTTTTTTAAATGCAATATACCTATGATCCATTAGTATTTTCTTACGTTTCGCCATTTGGCCAAATGTAATTTTTTTTGAGTTTGGTATGAATATTGGATCATATCCAAAACCATTTTTGCCTAATAATTTTTTTGAAATCTTACCTTTTATTTTTCCTTCAACAGTTATAATTTTATTCAATGATTCCTTATAAGAAAGACTACAAACAAAGTAAGCTGATCTATTTTTTTTGTTTTCCAAAATTTTTAATAGATACTTCATGGCATTTAAAAAACCACCTTTTTTTTTTGCGAGCCTAGAAGAGTAAATTCCTGGCTTATTATTTAATGAATTAATACACAATCCAGAGTCATCTGAAATCACAGGGTATTTAACAAATTTTGAAAAGAAATTAGCTTTTAACCTTGAGTTGGACTTAAAAGATTTACCCGTTTCTTTTGGGCTTTTAATCCTGAGTTGTATTGGGGAAATTTTTTTGATTTTTTTTGATAACAAGTAAGAAATTTCTTTAAATTTACCTTTATTATGTGTCCCAATTAAAATTTTTTTCATTTCAACCTAGTATTTTTAAAATTATTTACTATATAGCAATCAAATGTCAGAAAATAACGAAAAAAAAGTAGAAAAAGATGCGGTTAAAGCTAAAGAAGAAAGCGACAAAAAAACTGAGAATAAGTCGGCTGATGAGAAGTTAGCTGAAACTGAGGATAAGCTTTTAAGATCCTTAGCTGAAATTGAGAATCAGAGAAGAAGATTTGAAAAAGAAATTAAAGATGCTTTTGAGTACGGATCTTTTAATTTTGCAAAGGAAAGTTTAGCTATATTAGACAACCTGCAAAGAGCAAAAGAAGCAATTAAAAATGACGTTGTTCTTAAAACTAATAAAGATCTGAATAAATTTTTAGAAAATATTTCAATTATCGAAAAAGATCTAATTACTATTTTTGAGAAAAATAGAATTACTAAAATTGATACAAAGAATAAAAAATTTAACCCTAATTTACATCAAGCAATGACTGAAATTGAAAACAATGATGTTGAGAGTGGTAACATTGTTCAAGAAATACAATCAGGTTATATGTTAGGTGAAAGATTGTTAAGGCCAGCGTTAGTAGCAGTAGCTAAGAAAAAAAATTCAATAAATAGCGAAAAAAAAGAAAAAAAAGGTGAAAAATAGCCTTGTACATGAAGAAAAAGCACCCATATAGAGGTTATAACAAAAGGAAACATAATAATGAGTAAAGTTATAGGTATAGATTTAGGTACGACTAATTCATGCGTTGCGATCATGGATGGTAAACAGGCTAAGGTTTTAGAAAACACGGAAGGAACTAGAACAACTCCATCTGTAGTAGCCTTTTTAGAAAAGGACGAAAAATTAGTCGGGCAACCTGCTAAAAGGCAGGCAGTCACAAATGCTGGTGACACAATTTTTGCAGTCAAAAGATTGATAGGTAGAAAATTTGATGGCCCATCAGTTCAGAAAGATATTTCAAAAGTGCCTTACAAAATAGTTAAATCAGAAAATGGAGATGCATGGGTAGAAGGTAAAGGGAAAAAATATTCTCCTGCTCAAATATCGGCTTTCGTGCTTCAAAAAATGAAAGAGACTGCTGAAAAATATTTAGGTCAGGCTGTAACTAAAGCAGTCATAACAGTTCCTGCATATTTTAATGATTCACAGAGACAAGCAACAAAAGATGCTGGAAAAATAGCTGGGCTTGAAGTTTTGAGAATTATTAATGAACCAACAGCTGCTTCACTAGCATATGGTTTAGATAAAAAAGGTGGAAAAAAAATCGCTGTTTACGATTTAGGTGGTGGTACTTTTGATATCTCAATATTAGAAATAGGTGATGGAGTATTTGAAGTTAAATCTACAAATGGTGATACATTTCTTGGTGGAGAAGATTTCGATGATGCAATTGTTGAATATCTAGCGACTGAATTCAAAAAAGATAATGGTATTGATTTAAAAACTGACAAATTAGCTCTTCAAAGATTGAAAGAAGCAGCTGAAAAAGCTAAAATTGAACTCTCATCTGCCGCTCAAACTGAAATAAATTTGCCATTTATTACAGCAGATAAATCAGGACCTAAACATTTAAACTTAAAATTTACTAGGGCTAAACTGGAGGCGTTAGTTCAAAGTTTAGTAGATAGAACTTTAGAACCATGCAAAACAGCTTTAAAAGACTCTGGGTTTTCAGCGGCTGAAATTAATGAAGTAGTGCTAGTTGGTGGAATGACAAGAATGCCAAAGATAATAGAGACTGTTAAAAACTTCTTTGGGAAAGAGCCTAACAAGAGTGTTAATCCCGATGAAGTAGTGGCAATGGGAGCGGCTATTCAAGGTGGTGTGCTTCAAGGTGATGTTAAAGATGTGTTGTTGTTAGATGTAACCCCTCTTTCACTTGGTATTGAAACACTTGGTGGCGTTTCAACAAAATTGATTGAAAAAAATACAACAATACCTACAAAAAAAAGTCAGGTCTTTTCAACTGCAGAAGATAATCAACCCGCTGTTTCTATTAGAGTTTTACAAGGTGAGAGAGAAATGGCTGCAGATAACAAAATATTAGGAAACTTCGAACTAGTTGGTATTCCTCCAGCACCAAGAGGTACACCACAAATAGAGGTAACATTTGATATTGACGCTAATGGAATAGTTAGTGTTTCAGCTAAGGACAAGGGAACTGGAAAAGAACAAAAAATCCAAATTCAAGCTTCTGGCGGTCTATCAGATGAGGAAATACAGAAAATGGTAAAAGATGCTGAGGCTAATAAAGAAGCTGATAAAAAGAAAAGGGAGACCGTAGATGCAAGAAACCAAGCTGATAGTTTAGTTTTCTCTACAGAAAAGAGCTTAAAAGAACATGGAGGTAAAGTTTCAGCTGAAGAAAAAAAAGCAATAGAAAGCGGAATAGCCGATCTTAAAAAATCTTTGGAGGGAACTGATATTGAAGATATTAAGAAAAAAACTCAAAGTTTAATACAAGTTTCTATGAAACTAGGTGAAGCAGTGTATAAGAGCCAACAGAAATCTAATGACAATGACAAAGGAACTGGTGGAACTAAGGACGCGAAACCTGGTGAAAAAGATAATGTAGTCGATGCAGATTTTGAAGACGTAAAAGAAGATAAAGAAAAAAGCGCCTAAGATAAAAAATAAGGAGACGTCCTGTGGCTAAAA
>MDTA01090124.1_pt1 | contig 24798 bp, 23 predicted proteins | sample 811151 | NCBI WGS metagenome assembly MDTA01 (sample SAMN05326648, study PRJNA326480) | marine metagenome | isolation source: seawater | place: Indian Ocean: South | collected 2010
ATCAATGCTGAATTCGATCGCCATGGGCAATCCACGCGAATTGATCCCAAACAGGTCCTCGACCCCATCATTTTTGTCCGCTGGTACTATCGCCATTGGCCGAAGCGCAGTCTTGAACACGTCGCGGCTCGAAAAGGCGTGCGACTGACCCGAGCCCACAGCGCAGATGCCGATGCCATGGCAACAGGCGAGGTGCTGATGAAGTTACTTACTGAGCAATTGATTCCCGATGATTGGGACCAAGCTTTGTCGCAGCAACACCAGATGACTCAAGCACTGGAAGAGGAGTGGCTGGAATTCAAACACAGCCTTTATCGTGATCGGGAGACAGGAGAACTCACATTAGGATTCGGGAAGCATATTGGTACCCCCCTCGCCCAAGTGGACCCCAGCTATTTGAACTTCTGTCTGAACAAATTCGACGGGCTCACTGAAGCCACCCAAGAGGCTTTCAGCCGGGCGATACCGGGGGCGATTCATTAGGTCCGGTCATCAACTTTAAGGTGGGACTTTCGGTCAGGCCTTGAATCCCTCGGCGTCCGCGGCCAAAATGAGCGCGGAGTATGCGATGATTGGCGGGCTTTCCTTATGGGTACCCAATGAGGCTGTCGCCAAGGGCAGCCCGGAGGTCCACGATCATGTGGAGCCAATCAACCTTCGTGTATCGCCTCCAGCTCGTATCCAACAGCCGAACGAAACACCATCCTTTAGAATCGATGGGCTCTCCGTATCAGCCGAAGGGGCACGTTTAGCGGCAACTCAAGGGTCTCCTGGCGGTGGCTCCCATGAGTTAGGGATCCCAAGGTCCCCAACCACAGACCACAGCGCAAACCAACGACTTGCAGCACGAGATCGTGCGGTCAGAGCCCATGAAAGCGCCCATCGAGCCCATGCCGGCCGATATGCTGGGGCTCCGACCTACACCTTTGAACGAGGCTCTGATGGTCGAATCTACATTGCTGGGGGGCAGTTGACGATCGACATGCAGCCCGTCCCAAACAACCCGGCTGCGACCGTGCAGAAGATGCAGGTTCTGGAACGGGCGGCGCTAGCGCCAGCCAACAGTTCCTCGGCTGATCGGGTCATTGCCAACATGGCTCGTGGCGAGAGCGCACGAGCAAAACAACAACTCAAACTCGACCAAGATCGAGAACAGGCTCTTGAGACGATTCGAGAGAAGCAACAAGAGCGTCAAGAAGCGATCGAGCAGGAAATCTACGGAGGACCCGAAAGCTACAGTGTAAGCTTCCGCCAGGCGGAATTTACCGGTGGTCTTCGCACGGGTATCAGCACTGGCGGCGCAAATCTGAATGCAGGTGGATTCCAAACGGCGGGGGTTGAGGATCAACAGGCAGGAAGCGATGCGTTGGCCGATTTTCTCACAGGTCGTCTTAACGACAAGTGATCTCGACTCCCGTCGCCTACGCCACTACACCGCCTGACGGTAATAACGCTCGGCGTAATCACTAACCATTCGTCGACTTGAGAAGTCTTGAGCCGTTAGAATCGCCTGTTTTTGCATCGCCCGCCACGGTCCCACATCCTTTGCGGTCACAAGAGGAAGCACGCGCTTCTGCAGGCAATCATAAAGAGCTTCTGCATCGCCAGGATCATCGCGAGATGGCTCTTCCGAGCCAAAGGCGAATCCGTTCTCGCCATCACGACAGCCTTCAACCCACCATCCATCCAGAATACTTAAGTTCGGTACCCCTTGAAAGCTTGCCTTCATTCCAGAGGTTCCGCTGGCTTCCAGTGGTCGGATGGGATTGTTCAGCCACAGGTCCACTCCGCCCGTCAGCAGCCGTCCAGACCACATGGAATAGTTGGGTAACATGGCGATTCGGAGACGAGGAGAGGTTGCTTTGCTCGCAGCAGTCAGGGCTCTAATAATGCCTTGGCCCTCCGTGTCCCTGGGGTGAGCCCGTCCCGCAAAGACGATTTGGAGACCACCAAACTGCTCAGCCAACGCTTCCAAACGCTGCGAATCTCGCAGAATTAAGTTGGCTCTTTTGTAACCTGTCATACGCCGGGCAAAACCCAACACTGGTAAATCTTCACGAAGACCAGCCTGTGTTTGTGCATTCACATACTGCACCAACTCTCGACGGCATTGCTCCCGAGCAGCGCCGAGGGCTTCATCCGGTAGATCCACCGCCCCCGCAAGCAGACTCTGATCTTCACGCCACCCCGGAAGGCAATCATCGAAAAGTCGGAGCATGGGAGGCATACACCAAGTTTCCAAGTGAACGCCATTCGTGACCGCCTCGAGGTCTCGATTGGGAAACAAATCTTGGGCGACCTGAGCATTGGTGACCGACACCCCATTGATGGCTCGTGCATGGGCCGCGGCCAGATGACTCATGTTCAACCGGTCGCCCGGAACCAAAGCTGTCAGCGCCTCAGTCAGATCCGAACCACAAATGTTTCTGACCATTTCCCAATCAAAACGATCATGCCCCGCTGAGACCGGTGTATGGGTAGTAAACAGGCACCGAGCGCGGACTTTTTCCAAGCTGTACCGCTTGGCTAAACCATATCCAGCAAATGCCGTGTGTCCTTCATTTAGATGCAGTTGCATCTGATCGGTCATACCCAAAGCCTCGGCGAGAGCCAGCCCACCGAAGCCCAGAATCAACTCTTGTCGCAGACGGTTCTCTGGCCCACCACCATACAATCGCTCGCTCACTCGCTGCCAAGACCCATCATTTTGAGGCAACCCAGCATCGAGAAACCACACCGTGATCGTGTGGCCATTCAGCCCAGTGACCTCTCTCTTCCAGGTCGCCAATTGGATCGATTCGCCATTGATTTCGATGCTGAGATCAAAACCTCCTGGCTCGAGCACGCGGTCCGGCTCCAGGCGGGGAAATGAGAGCGTCTGAGCACCCTCCTCATCCAAATTCTGCAAACCATAACCTTCTCGATAGTACAGACTGACAGCCGTCAGTGGTAAATCCAGATCGGCGGCACTTCGAACATGATCGCCGGCAAGAACGCCCAAACCACCAGCGTAAGTGGGTAAGCCAGGTTCAAGGCCAATTTCAGCAGTCAAATAGAGAATAGGTCTCATCATAGATCTCAATCAGTGATGTTGTTACGTTCTGTTTAGCAAATCGGTAGCGACTCGCTTTCCGGCTTCGACACCGGGTTGATCAAAGGCATCGATACCCATGAGTTGGCCGAGATCGGCAGTTGTACGCATCCAAGTCTGCATCCAAGCGCCCACAGAGGCTGGTGTCCGTTCCAGCAGAAATCGACTAACTGGTCGATCCAGGTCATCGAGGGCCTTCGCATTGGCGTACCAAAGGACATGCCGCAACTCCGTTAAGCCCTGGGGGCCTAGACACCCGAAATCCGGACCATCCGCTGGAGGCTCGTGTTCATCCTCATCGGCGACAAAGAGCATGACAGCCTGCCGAGGCCCCTCTGCGAGCAGTTGTAGAATTGAATGTTGGTCTCGACTTCCAATCGCCCACTGAGGAAAGACGCCTTGCCCCTCTTTGCCGAGGCTCTCACCCACAAGTTGAACCCACCACTCCCCCAAACTTCGAAACCGATCGCCGTAGAGAAACTGAAGATGGTGGTTGAAGCCTTGCGTAAGAAGATGGTGGAGTTCCACAGCGAGGGTTCGAGCCATCGCTTCATCGGCATCTTTCGCCCCCTGAAGCAACGAACCCACATCGATTCCGACCGCCGCCAACGGAGCAAGGCCGACGGGAGTAAAGACAGAGAACCGACCACCAACGTCCGCTGGAATGGGTAACTGCGGCCAACCCAATTCCTGGGCAAACTGCCGTAGTGGACTCGTGATTGCCTGTGAGATGAGCACGTAACTGGCTTTGGGATGACGGGCGTAGACTTCTCTTAACAGGGCAAGAACTTCAAGGGTTCTACCAGAGCGAGAGATGACGAAGACACCGAGTTTGGCGCTCTCGATCCCCTCCAAAGAACGTTCCAAGAGTTCCTTGTCTAGGTTGTCCAGAAACTGAAGACGGCGTCGCTGCGCACTGTCTCCAACCACATCGAGAATCGCCTTGGCGCCCGCAGAAGAGCCGCCGATACCAATCACAAGTATGCGTTCTCTACCGGCCATTGAACGCCCGATATCTCGGGCAGCAATTTGGGGTTCAAGGTCGCGCGTCAACGTTCGTTCGAATCCCGACTCCGAGCGAGTCCAAAGGTTCAAGACAGGGGGCGGCCCCTCTCGATGGCTCAGTCGACGCCAGCAATCACCTTGATGTTGTTTCACCATAGCGTGGCGGGCTTACACGTTTGTGCATCATCCGCAAAGCCCTCAACAAGCAATTCTCAAGTGATTGTCATGGCGACACCTCATTGCTAAGGGGCTTCGGTCGGAAAGTGAGTAACTTACCATGTGTCGCCTCTTCGGGTTTCGAAGCAGTATGGACGTCGGTGTGCACCATAGCTTAGTGCTCGCCGAGAATGCTTTGGCAATGCAGAGCCAAAAACACCCCGATGGATGGGGTATTGGCTACTACGAGGCTGACTTTCCAATTTTACGTCGGTCAGCGTCGAGCGCATTCGTTGATCGGGACTTTCGACAAATGGCTCGATTCGTTCGCAGTCCAACGGTCATTGCCCATATACGTGCGGCAACGGTTGGCCGCATCGCAATCGAAAATGCCCACCCCTTTCAGTTGGGTCGTTGGATCTTCGCACACAACGGAACGGTTCAGAACTTTGACCAGATTGAAGCGGAGGTGCTCGCGGGGATCGATCCCGACCTGAGAATCCATATCGCCGGCAACACGGACAGCGAACGCATGTTTCACCTGTTTTTAAGTTTTTTACGTCGAGCCGGCGTGGAATATCACGAGCAAGCTCCAGGAAACCTCGCAGCAGATGTGCTGGGTCAGACCGTCCGATGGCTGAAACAACTGGCGGAGAAAAAGGGATGCCCCCCACCCATTCTCAACTTTCTCGTGACCGATGGCCGAACGATGGCCGCTTCTCGCCTTGGAAGAGATCTGCTCTTCTCAACTCAGAAACGATTCTGCGGTAAGATGGAAGAGTGCGGTAAATGGCAACAAGGGGCTGAACTTCCTTGCATGAACCCGCTGCGCGAGAGCGTCATCAATCACATTCTGATCGCCTCCGAACCGATCTCTGCCGACGATGTCTGGGAACAGGTCGATGAGGGGGAGATTTTATCGATCGACGCTCACTTTAAATTCCACCGCCACCGCATCCTCAAAGAGAGCCACCAAGAGCTCAGCGAACGCTATGCCCCGTTTGCGATGCGGGTTTAGTGACCTCAGCCCAACGCCGATCTCCCTCTCGATGAATCCACACTCGCCAGGCATCGACAGGTAATAAGCTTTCAAAACGTTGCGACCACTCAATGAGACTCACGCCGTCACGGGGGTCGAAGAGATCGTCAGCACCGATGGCCTCCAACTCTTCAGCCACCTCGACACGATAAAGATCCGCATGGCGAACTCGCGGCTGGCAATCGTACTCATGGACCAAGGCGAAGGTTGGACTCGCAACCTCGGCGCCTGCTTCCGCCGAAAGAAAACGAACGAAACCACGGACGAGTTCAGTTTTCCCTGCACCTAAATCGCCATCGAGTCCGATCACGGTTCCCGTACTCACCGCCGCAGCCAACTCTGCACCCAAGGCATGGGTTGCTGCTAGATCAGGAAGATCGATCTGCATCTTTCAACTGCCTCCAAACCTTCGCAAATTCGACTTTCAGTTCACGCTGTCCGACCACTTCCTCTTCACCGGAATGGAGGTTCTGCGCCCCCTTCATCTGCAGATAAATCGCCAACTCAACTGCATCGGTCATCGCCATCCCACGCCCGAGAAATGCAGCGATCATCCCTGCAAGGAGGTCACCTGAGCCTGCGCGAGCCAATGCCCGCTGATGCCCTGGAAAGACCCGACATTCATCCGGGCCAGCCAAGACATTGCCCGGACCTTTCAAGAGAACCCAACAACCAAATCGAGCTTGAAGGGCTTGAGCCACTTGGACACGCCCTGTGATCGACGGATCGTCGAGCAAGCGTAAGGCTTCCCCCTCGTGCGGGGTCAGAAGACAGGTATCGGGAAGACCTAAGTCCGGTGTTTCGGCGAGGTGCCACAGAGCATCTGCATCGAGCACCCACGGCAGGTTCTGCCCCTGCGAGAGAAACCTTTTCAAGGTCAACAACCGGTCGCCCGATCGTCCCAAACCACAACCGGCGACTCCACAATGACTACGTTTCAGCGCTGCCAGAGCCTGGGTTTCATCGGCGGCTACCATGACCTCTTCGGCCACTCCTGGCAGCAAATGACGCTCCACCTCGGGAATGAGTAGGTGGACAAGACCTGCTCCCCCTAACTCCAGTCCCGAGAGTGCCAGCATCGCCGCACCTTCCATGCCTGGTGACCCGACCAGAGCAAGCACACGGCCCTGGCTGACTTTGGAACCCCCTCCTGCAGGCTGTGGAGGCAACGGAGGGAGTCCTTCAACAACCCAGGCCATCGGAGGCCCCGCTGCCCGCCGATGTGCATCGGTAAATCCAAGGCCAACCCATTCGATGTCGCCATGGTGCGCTGTGGCCACATCACCGAAGAAACCCACTTTGTAACCTCCGAAGGTCACCGTCTTCGTGGCACGAACAGTGGGTCCTAAGACCTGACCGGTGTCCGCATCAAGTCCACTGGGTACGTCACACGCAATGACGGGCCAGCGCAGATGGTGGGTGGCATCTGCAGCCATTGCAATATCACCGCTCAAAGCTCGCCTAAGTCCAGTGCCGAACAAACAGTCGACAATAATCCTCGGCTGATCTCCCTGCAGCGGATGATCGATTTTCAAATCATGGCCAATCCCTAAACGCTGCCAGGCAGTGAGCGAGTCAGAAGCCTTCGGGAGCCCCATGGGCATCCATAGACTCACCTCATGACCGGTTTCGAGAAGATGCTTTGCGGCAACCAAACCGTCGCCGCCGTTGTTGCCAGGCCCGATCCATAACTCAACTCGAGTCAACGTTTCAGCACGGATACTCCTCGCAAGGGCTGCACCGGCAACTTCCATCAGTTCAGGCTGGTCTCTAAGTGCCGCTTCATCCATCCGCTGCAACTGATCCCGACGCCACAAGGCCAGATGCGGTGAACGACTACCCAAGGTGCCGCCGGGCTTGGAGCATGCTTGCTTTGTAATCCTGAACAGCCTGGGTCAGTCCGCCTCGGAACAAGGCATCGGCGATGATGGCGTGACCGATGTTGAGTTCTTCCAACTGCGGAATACTTGCGACATCCTGTACATTGTCCAGGGTCAGCCCGTGACCCGCATGAGCTCCGAGCCCCAGTTCATGGCAACGGGCAGCGGCTGTACGTAGCCGAATGAGCTCCGCATCCCGTTGCTCGCCAGACAAGTTGGCATAACGACCCGTATGCAGTTCAACGGCATCGACGCCAAGCTGGGAGGCGATTTCGAGGGTAGATAGGTCCGCTTCGACAAAAAGACTCACTTTGATGTCTGCCTCACGAAGCTTCCGAACGACGGTTTCCAACTGTGGCACGGCGCTGAGATTTAATCCCCCCTCGGTGGTCAACTCCTCCCGACGTTCAGGCACCAAACAGACCCAATCCGGTTGCAAATCGAGGGCGATCTCCAGCGCCCCCTCCTCCACTGCAATCTCAAAATTTAATACCGGTGAGGCTGCCCGAATTGAAGCCAGGTCACTCTGCCGTATGTGGCGCTCATCATACCGAAGGTGGCAGGTGATCAAATCCGCTCCACCACGAACCGCCTCCAACGCCGCCTTCGCTGGATCCGGATAGGGCTCGCCACGGGCATTACGCAGCGTGGCGACGTGGTCGATGTTAACCCCCAGGCGCAACGTTATCCCCCAGTCGCTCGAACGAGGGTTGCACCCAGCTCATCGGCAAGCCCTTGAATCCGTTTGATGTCGGGCCCCTCGACCATCACCCGAGCCTTGCGCTCCGTGCCTGAATACCGAACCAGAACCCGACCCGATGTCCCCAACTCTGACTCCACGCTCCGAATTTGTGCTTGGAGTTGCTCCAGGCTGTCGAGGGGCGGCTTGCTGGCGACCCTCACGTTGACCAGCACTTGGGGTAATGGTTCCAACACTTTGGCGAGCTCACTAACTGAACGGCCCTCACGCACCATCATTCCCATCACACCTAAACCACACACCAGCCCATCGCCTGTCGTGCCGTGACTTAAAAAGATGACGTGTCCGCTCTGTTCACCGCCGAGACCGTAGCCGCCGGACCGCATTGCTTCGACCACATATCGATCCCCGACTTGAGTCCTCAGAACCCGCCCGCCATGATCTGCCATGCAGTGATCCAAAGCCAGATTACTCATTACAGTCGCCACCAACGTGTTCTCGTGCAGACGCCCTTCGCTTATCAATCTCACCGCGTGCATTGCCATGAGTTGATCACCGTCAACGGCGACTCCATTCTCATCAACGACAATGATGCGATCTGCATCCCCATCAAGGCAAATACCGATGTGACAGTCGTTTTCTCGAACCACATTGGCGAGGTGATCTGGATACAAGGATCCGACGCCATCGTTAATATTGATTCCATTGGGAGCGATGCCGACAGGCACGACTTTAGCACCCAATTCCTCCAAGGCCAGGGGGGCAACACGATAAGCTGCACCGTGGGCACAATCCACCGCCACCCGGACGCCATCAAGTGTCATCCCATCGGGGAACGCTGTCTTTGCAAAAACCACATAGCGCCCGAGGGCATCATCGAGGCGTTTCGTTCGGCCAATCGCTGCCCCATCTGCCCACTGACTCTCGTCGGGCGGTTGGAGGATCTGGGCTTCGAGAGCAAGTTCGACCTCATCACTAAACTTGAAACCATCAGGACCGAACAGTTTCACTCCATTATCATCGTAGGGGTTGTGTGAGGCGGAGATCATTACGCCGGCGTCTGCTCGCATCGACCGCACCAAAAATGCCACGGCGGGTGTTGGCATGGGTCCGAGCAAAAGGGCGTCACCCCCAGCAGAGCAAATCCCAGAGGCAATGGCAGACTCTAGCAAATAGCAACTACGACGGGTATCTTTGCCAATGATAATCCGGGGCCTGTGACGTCCTTGAAGACGGCGCGTCAGCGCTCGTCCGAGATGCATGGCCACCTCACCCGTCATGGGAAAACGGTTGGCTTTTCCACGTATACCGTCGGTACCAAAGAGTTCTCGAGTCATCTTCCTGCTCCTGTTTTCACGGACTTCCCCTGCGAACATCTACCCGTGGAACGCTGCCCAACCGAATCACCCCTTGCGGCAAGCCTTCAACCAGAACCCGTGCCGTCCAACGCCCCCCAGCCCCTTTTTGCACGCTGCTTTCGTCGAGACGCAAACGAAGGTCATTTGCCCGCAAACGGGTCAGACTGTCCTTGGGGCCTTTCAGTCGGAGGTTCATGGTCTCGTTGGGTTGAAACCGCTCACCAGGCTCCACCACGAGCCCAGCCATACGACGCTCTTTCAAGGGTGCATTGATCTCCACGGCCACCTGCACCTCAGCCAAGTCGACGATGCTGACCCCAGGCTGTTCCGTTCGTACGGCAGCGGTCGTACTAATCGAGTTAACGGCACCTGCAATATCGATTGGACCAGCCACCACATGGTCGAGCGTTTCGATCTTCGATGCGGGCCCTCGTATCGTCAGACGGGATGGTGTTGCATGGACGCTTGTAACCGTGAGACCCGCAGAAGGATCTCCCTGCAGTTGGGGTTTTACAGCAACGACTCGTGTCGCTTCTTTATCGACGAAAAAAGTGATCATGCTGGGCCGAATCGCCACCGTCCGGAGGTGTCTCGGCAAGCCCAACAACTCCTTGTTCAAGTAAACGGATGTACGCCCCAATCCGTACTCCGATGCGTTGAGGTGAATCGGTCGCTCCGCCACCGAGCGTTGATAGTTCTTAATGTCATTAACCGGCCCTGTAACGGTCACCTGCGAGCGTCTGAGCGCGTCGCCAACCACCACATGGCCTGGGGGGGGAGCGACCATCAACTCCAACTCAATGGTCTCTTTCGTATCTTCCACCAGTTGGAGCGACCCCCAAAAGAGGAGCGCAAGCAAAAGGGCCACCGACTTCAGCGCGAGGTCCTTCAGGAATGCAGCTCGAACGACCGCTCCGACTCGTTTCACGACTTGTCGACGATCAGGAGGCACGGGAACCTACTTTCGGTCGAAACCAGAGTCGCCACCAGGCGCGGCGCTCGGAATCGCCCCCCAGCTCCGTACGCAGCAACGCTTCGAGTGCTTCGCTGTCCAAGCCTCGAAGCATTTGTCCGCCGATGGCCAATGAGATCTCGCCTCTTTCCTCACTGATCACAAGGACGATGGCATCCACATCCTCGGTCAGTCCAATTGCTGCTCGGTGCCGGGTTCCCATATCGCTTGGGAGTTGGGTGTCCATGGCCAAAGGCATATAATACCCGGCGACCAAGATTCGATCCCCTCGAATGACGACGGCTCCATCATGCAATGGGCTTGATTCCTGAAATAAACTGATCAGCATCGATCGACTCACCAGGGCATCGATGGGAGCGGCCCCCTCCAGACGATCCGTGAGTTCCGCCCCCCGCTCTAAAACGATCAAAGCCCCCGTTTTCTGCTCAGCCAACCGAACGGCAGCCGCGACCACCTCGGGAATTACGATCGCCTTTGCGCCATCACGTCCCCAACGCCTCGGGGCACCGCCCACGCGCGCCAAAGCGCGGCGTATGTCCGCCTGAAAGACCACCACCAAAATGATGACCAGACTGTCGATGAAACGATCCAGCAGGTTGCCCATCGCAACCAGACCGAGTTGCCGAGCCACCAGCCAGGCTGCCAGAACGATCAAAATTCCGACGAGAACTGCCCCCGCTCTCGTGCCACGAACCAACCGCAAGAGCCGGAGAAAAATGTAATAAACCAGGGCGATGTCGAGTATCGCCAAACCGGTTTTCATCCAGGGTTCCATGGGGTTTTCGCCCCCCCAACTGCTTAGTTGCCGAGGACCCCTAGCCGGTTGCGTGCTTGGTCGTCGTAGGCGCCATTGCGATCTTCACCGGAGCTAGCCAAGTAGCTGTTGTAGTGGCTCTTCGCCCGATCTCTGTCCCCTTCGAGACGGTAAACCTCGGCGAGACCAAAATGAGCTAAGGAAAGATCCGGACGCAGGACCAACGCCCGACCGTAGCTCTTCAATGCGCCGCTCCGATTGTCCATGGCAAGCTGACAGGTTCCAAGGGCAAGGTGAACAGCATGGTGATTAGGTTTTGCGTCTGCAGCCTTCGCCAAACTGATCAGCGCTTGTTCGAACTGACTCTTGGAGAGTAAATCGAGCCCTGTCGCTAAATCTCCAGACTCTTCTTCCTTCTTCTTCTCACCCACTTTGGCCAGTGTTTCGGTGACTTTCTTCAAGTTCCCCTTGATGGGTTCACTGGTCGGGTCGAGTTTGTTGGCTGCGAGCAAGGCGGTTTGTGCTCCTTTGAGATCACCTGTCTCTGCAAGGACACCGCCCAGCTTGAAATGAGCTTCGAGACTTTTGGGGTCGCGGAGGGTTGCATCCCGATAGGAGTCGGCAGCCATCGAGGCATTTCCAGCCGCACGGAAACTATCCCCCTGAACGATGCTCTGGGCAGCAATCTTGCGGTGATAAGGTGCCGCTGCTTTCGAGAGAACCGGTTTCTGTCCAGCAACCACTCCGCCGGCGAGAGCTGCTTTAAGATCGGCTATCTTCTGCTTCGCCTTCTTGACGTACTTCTGCTCTTTCGGGCGCTTTTCCAACTCCACGTAACGTTCGTAGTTTGAGATGGAAAGACGGGCTTCCCCCAGCAAACGGTACGTCTCTGCCAAGCCATAATAACCATCCGGATCCTGCTGCTCGACAGCGAGGTAGCCCTTGTAGAAGCCAACCGCCTCTTTCAGATAGGCGGTTTGATCGGCGGGCAAGGGTGATGCCATACCCGCTTTGCGCTGCACCAAGGCCATTTGATACCGAGCAGCCGCCATCGTTGGCGCGATCTTGATAAGTTGTTTCAGTTCATGAATCGCCTCATCGTAACGTTTTTGTTTGTACATGGACTTCGCTAGAGGCAGCCGGAACTGAGCGTTGGCAGAGTCCTCATTGACCGCCTTACGAAACAAACGTTCCGCCTCGGCGTAGGACTTCGCTTTGTACGCGGCCTGACCTTTCACGAATGCCTCATTGGCTTCCTTGGGGCCAGCCAGAGCAAGACTTGGAACAAGGGCGATCAACATCACAGTTTTGTGCAACACCAGGATCCTCCAGAATCTAGGCTGAGGGGGTCTTATCGCTTATTTGGCAGGTTGACCACAGGACTCCCATTTCCGGCAACAAACAAAGTATGCCCTGAATCCTTTCCCCCGGCTATTCGTTGACCCAGCAGAGACGGGCCTCTAGAGGAGCCCCCCGCTCGAGACAGGAGTGAAAATGTTCTCAACGACTCGTTACCTCGCCCTTTTGACTGCATTTCTGGCGCCTATGCCCGCTTTTTCCCAAGCGAGTGACGGCCGAATTGGCATTGTTCGCCTGCAGGATGCCTTGGTTTCCTGCCGGGAAGGCAAAGCTGCAAAGAAGAAACTGGAGGCCGACTTCACCGGCAAACAGAATCAGTTGCGCAACAAAGAAGCGGCATTAAAGAGACGCTATCAGGCCCTCGAAAAGCGCAAAGAAGGCGGTGAAAAGGCAGCGAGCCTAGCCAAGGATCTGGCAGCCTTTGAACAGGAGTGGATGAAGGCTCAACAGCTGCGAATGACCCTGCAGAAGGAACTGGCCGCGTCGGAAGCGGAAATGACCCAGAAGATTCTCAAAAAGATGCGTCCGCTCATTCAGCGACTGGCTCGCAAGAACGGTTATACCGTGGTGCTCGATGCCTCCCAGGCACTCTACTATCCGGGTGATCTCGATATTACCGACAAATTGGTGGAAGCCTACGACAAGGAAAGCAGATGAGGCTTTCGGAACTCGCCCAACAACTCGGTGGCCATGTCGCTGAAGCGCACCGTCATCTTGAGGTGGTCGGGGTCTCGACCCTTGAAAAAGGCGCCAAAGGCGACCTCACATTCCTTGCAAATGCTAGCTATCGTGACGGCGTCATGAAGACGCAAGCGACGGCAGTCATCACCAGTGCTGCCATGCTTGGCGATCTCAGGCCTCCGCCCGAACTTGGGCTGGTGATGCACGAGCAGCCCTATTTGGCTTGGGCCAAGGCCTTGAATCTACTTGTACCTCCGACACAACCGACGCCCGGAGTCCATGACACGGCGGTGATTCATCCGTCTGCACAGATCGATTCCTCCGCAAGCGTTGGTCCTTACGTTGTGGTCGGCGAAGGCGCCCGCATCGATGAAGGCGTTGTCCTCGATGTCGGTGTCGTCGTTGATTCAGAGGCTCATATTGGCGCTCATGCTTATCTAGCGCCTTATTGCGTCGTACGCTCCGGCTGTATCGTTGGAGCCCGATGTCAACTGGAGCCCCATTGCGTGATCGGCGTGCGTGGCTTTGGCTACGCAACGGACGCCCAAGGCCAACACCATGCTGTACCCCAGGTGGGCGTCGCCATTTTGGAGGAGGAGGTGGAGATGGGATCTCATATCGCAGTCGACAGGGGTGCGGTGACAGAAACGCGCTTAGGTCGGGGCACCAAGATGGGAAATCAGAGCGCGATTGGACACAACGCAGTCACGGGGAATCACTGCCTGATGGTCGGTCACAATGCTCTGGCTGGATCGTCAAGCATCGGCAACCATGTCATCTTGGCTGGGAAAGCGGGGGTCGCTGGTCACATCCACGTCGGGGATCAAACCACAGTCATGGCTTATTCTGCTGTCACTCGCCCCATCGATGGAAACCAAGTGATCCGGGGGGTTCCGGCGCGGGATGCGAGGGATGTGGCTTTAGAACAGAAGGCACTCAAACAACTGCCCGCGCTGCTGGAGCGAATCCAAACCCTGGAGGAGAAACTCATGGAGGAAAAACCTTGAGTATTTCGCCCTTGGCTCATGTTGAAGAGGGCGCTCAAATCGATCCTTCCGCGGTCATTGAGCCCTTCACAACGATCGGTGCACATGCGGTGATTGGAGCCAATTGCCATTTGGGTCCCCACGCTCACGTGACCGGTCGAACCACTTTGGGTACAGGCGTACGAGTCTTGCCCTTTGCCAGCCTGGGCGAGATTCCCCCCGATCTAAAATTCTCGGGAGAGCCCGCCCGATTGGTGGTCGGTGACAACACCACAATCCACGAGGGAGCGACACTCACCATCGGTACAGCCCACGGTCGGATGGAGACCACTGTCGGCTCCAACTGCCTGATCATGAGTTACTGTCACGTGGGGCACGACTCCGTCGTGGGTGATGGCGTGATCATGGCGAACGGCGCCCAGCTCGGGGGCCATGTCACCGTCCACGATGGGGCAATTTTAGGCGCTTTGTCTGGCGTACATCAGTTTTGCGTCATCGGAAGAAGAGCCTTCCTCGCAGGGGGAGCCAAGGTCACCCAAGACATTCCACCTTGGTGTATCGCACAAGGTGACCGGGCCCGGCTGGTCGGACTCAATGTCGAGCGAATGCGACGCGAGAAGCTGGATAAGGTCACTCGGAAAGCCCTCATGGCTGTCTATCGAAGTTGTATTCGCCAACGTCTAGAGCCGGCAGCGGCAAAAGAACAGTTGGGAGAACTTGCTCGAAACGATGAAGTCCAAGGGTTCTTTGCCTTCCTTGAAGCCAGCGAGCGCGGCATTCCCCTGGAGCGGCAAGCCGGGTGAAGACCATCGCCCTGATCGCGGGCAAGGGAGCCTTGCCACCCATGCTTGTGACCGCGATCAAAGCCAAAGGCCATCGGCTCTGTGTTGTGAACCTTAAAGGTCACAATGAAGTTCCCATCGACCCCCCCTTGGTGGATGCATCGACGACCTTACCGGTCGGTGCGGTCAGCAAAGCCATTCGGTTTCTGAAAGACCAGTCAGCTGACGAGGTGCTCTTTGCTGGCAATGTGGACAAGACGGTTTGGTATCGGGACCTGCGACCAGATCTCGAAGCACTGAAGCTGATCCGAAATTTACCGGACGGTGGAGACGATCGAATTTTACGAGCGGTTAGTGACATGCTCGAAGCTAAAGGATTCCAGGTCGGTGCCCCCATCGATTGGCTGCCAGACTGTCTGGCTCCGCAAGGACATTTGGCTGGGCCGAAAGCCAGTCATGAGGTGATACAAGACATGGTGTTTGGGCTTCACATCGCCCAGGGGATCGGCACTCTGGAAATCGGCCAGACTGCCGTCGTTTGCCGCGGCTGCGTCGTCGCCGTGGAAGCGGTGGAAGGAACCGACGCCATGCTCGAGCGGGCTGGATCATTGGCAAAAAAGGACGCCGTTGTCGTGAAAGCCATCAAACCTCAGCAAGACCGACGCTTGGATGTACCGACGGTCGGAGTCGCTACCCTGATGGTGATGAAACAAGCAGGACTTCGTTGGCTCGCACTGGAAGCAGGCTGTCTCATCCTGGAGCCCGAGGTATTTCGAGCCCAAGCCAAAGCCCTGAACATCGGTGTCTACGGGCGATGAGAATCACCCTCGTCACCGATGTGACTCGATACCCTGATCTCAACAAACGACTGCATTATGCTCTTCAGAGTGTCCCTAACCTTCCCTTTGCGATCAGCCTCTGGATGCGTGACAAACAGCTAACGCCTCCCGAGGCGACTGTGTGGGCCGATCGCTGGCGCTGGCTTTGCGACCGGCACGGATTGCGCTTTGAGATCAGTTTACATCACGCTCATCTGATCAACTCAGGCGATGTACTGCATGTCCCGGATGTCCCCAAGTTGCGGCATCAAGCCCATCAACATTACCGAAAACACCACCGCATCCTCAGCCTCCATGGTCTCGATCAACTGGGTATCGCTCTGGCAAACCCTGAAATCGAGGTCATGCTGAGTCCACTCTATCGACCGTTCAGCAAGGAGTGGGCAGGAACTTTACTCGACAGAAAAGGTCTTGAGGCTCTCAAGCGCCAAGAGCGGGAACGTATCCATCTGATGGGCGGTCTCACGGTCGATCGAATCACTCCTATTCTCTCTGGCAATTTCGCCAGTTATGCCCTGATGACCGCCTGGCAATCGAAACCTGATGTTTTCTTCAAAGACATGGCCAGCCGAGTGAAGCAATCTTAGACCCGCTTTGCTCACCATTGAATCAAGAGGGGTTTTTGACAACAGAACACAAGGCGACATCGCCATCGTGTGCCGTCACGGGGATCGATCTGCATCTGGCCTTTGAGGAATGTGTTCGCTTGCGGACGATGGGCAACAGCGGATTTATTGACTCGCATCCGATGCCTTGGAGTCCTTGACACCAGACTTTCCCTGCAAAGCTTGCTGAGCGAGCTTTTTCACCTTTGGGTTGTCCGTCTTACTGATCAACTTGGTTAAGCTTTGTCGAGCCGCAAGGTTGCCTGGCTCCAAGCCAATGATGAGCACGAGGTCCTCCAAAGCGTCAGCCCACCGCCCCTGGTCACTGAAAGTCGTGGCTCGTCGATTCAAGAAACCTGCAACCACTCCTCGAGCATCCCGTCGCACCTTGGATTCCACTCGTTTGCCCACGATCTCATGATCGATCACGGACAGCCGCTGCCACTCTTGCAATGCGGCAGCTAAGTCTTTTTTCCGGTCCACATCTTTAATGGCTTTGAGGTGCTGATCCACCTTCTGAATCTGACGCCGAAGACTCGCTGCAGCGCCCTGCAACGAACGTCGACGCTCGTCGGTAAGGACTGTTTTTAAACGACTTTTCGCTTCCGATAGATCCCCCATGGCATATTGCTCAGCAGCTTGGAGCATGCGTGCATCTGGGTGCCGTAGCGCTAAGGCCTCTCGCAAACGTCGCCGATCCCCCGACAAATCCTCAGGTTCTTTTCGTTCCGCAGGACAGCGATTGAAACTTCTCCCCCTCCTCTTAAGGGCTGCTTCCGCTTGCGCCAGCACGCGCACCATCTGGCGGTTGTACTCATAGGCTAGATGATTGCACGCCTCCTGCTGGCAGACCTTCCACTTACTCTCTCGACAGGCTTGTTCCGCCCGATCACGATATTGTGCGAGTAATCGCCCTTGCGCTTTGACCCGCTCCGACTGAGCTTGGTTGTAATAACGAGTACCCGGTGCCACCGCATCAAAGGCATTCACCGCCTTATCGTAATCCCCTGTATCTCGGGCTTCGATCGCACCTTCAAATTGTGTCTGGGCGCTCGTTTCTCGCCCAATGAGTGCCCGCAACGCATCGGCTTCTTTATTCAGGGGGTCGACCTGCAGGACCCGATCCACGCTCGGCAAAGCATCAGACCAAGCTTTCGAGCGCACCAATTCGTTTGCTTTCGTCAGGTGCCCCTCCAACTCTGCTTGCCGCCGACTGTAGGAACTCTCGGCGGTCACGGATGGACTCGCTAGCAAAAGAATAAACCCAGTAACAGCAAGGAGGGCTGCGGCTCCATGGCGCAGCAGCGACGTCTTTGGAATGGCATCAAAGCGCTCCAAAACGTGCCCAAGCCGCCCCCGAATGGGCTTAAGAACGATGGCGACCTCGCCACAAACGACCTCACAAGGCGAATTGACGATGGAACTACCTGCGATCAGCCTTCCATGGACGTAACTACCGTTGGTACCCCCCACATCATCCAGCCGAAGCCCGTCCGGGGTGGGTGTAAAGCTCAAATGGCGACGACTCACTGAGGGGTGATCCACGACGATATCAGCGCTAATACTTCGACCGAGGACTGCGGCGCGATCCAGACGCAGTGAAATTCCGTATTCTTTGATCTGCAGCTTCCAGGACTGCACTTCGAGGGGCTCACCAGAAGCTCCAAGGACGGGCATCGAGGTTTGACTCATACCCGGTGCATAGGTTGACACCGGCGTTGCGACACGGACCCGACAGCCACCGAATTGGAGTTGGTCCCCCACAGCCAAAGTGGCTTCACCTTGAATTCGTTGCCCCTGAACGTAGACACCATTTGCCGCACCCAGATCCGTAACCGTCAGGTTTCGACCTGTCCGATTGAAACGCAAATGCATCCGGCTGCTTCGGGGGTCGTCTACCGTTACATCTGCGGAGGCAGAACGACCAAAGCTTAAACTCTCACCCTCAAAAGAGATCTCCCGAACTCGACCTTCCGGGTCTGTGAGAACAAGAACCCACATGGATGTTTAGTCCTTTGAGAAGAGAGACATATCCACGGGTAACCCCCGCTTCTTTAACTCTTCATAGAAGCGGGGAATCAAACCCGTGGGTTTGAGACCGCCCAGAACAGCTCCATCCTTACCAATCCCATCCTGCTCAAACACAAAGATGTCAGCCAGGGTAATGACGTCGACTTCCATGCCGAGCACCTCAGAGATGTGCGTAATTCGACGGGTACCATCGCTGAGGCGGGCTTGGTGGACGATGATGTCCACCGCTGAACTCACCTGTTCCCGAATCGCTCGGATCGGCAGTTCCATCCCACTCATCAAAACCATGGTTTCTAACCGGGACAACGCATCTCGAGGCGAATTGGCATGCAGCGTGGTAATGCTGCCATCGTGCCCCGTATTCATGGCTTGCAACATATCAAGGGCTTCTCCGCCCCGACACTCACCAACGACGATGCGGTCGGGTCGCATACGCAAAGAGTTGCGAACCAAATCCCGGATACCGATGGCCCCTTTACCTTCCAAGTTCGCAGGGCGAGATTCCAAGCAGACCACGTGCTCCTGGGGAAGTTGCAACTCGGCGGCATCCTCAATCGTTACAATTCGCTCGTTCGCCGGAATGTAACTGCTGATAATATTGAGCGTCGTCGTCTTTCCAGAGCCTGTTCCTCCAGAAATCACGACATTTTTACGAGCGTGAACAGCCTCTCTCAAGAAGCTGGCCATCCCCGGCGTCAACGTATTTAGTCGAATCAGATCTTCGACAGTCATCCGGTCTTTGGCGAATTTCCGAATCGTAATGCAGGGCCCACGGAGAGCCAGAGGTGGGATAATCGCGTTGACTCGCGAACCATCCTTGAGCCGCGCATCAACCATCGGCGAACTCTGATCGATGCGACGCCCGAGCGGCGACACGATTCGTTCGATGGCTTGGAGAACCGCTCGATCCGAGCTGAAGATTCGATCGACCGCGGTAATTTTCCCCGCTCGCTCCACATAAATTTGTCGAGGAGAGTTCACCATAATCTCTGTGACGGTATCGTCTGCGAGTAGACCCTCAAGAGGTCCTAAACCGTGCACTTCATCGAGGACGTCAGCGATAATTCGCTCCCGATCGAGCTCATCAACCCATTCACCAGCCGCTTCCATCTCATCAACGATCGCAACGATGGCGTCATGACTCCGAGCCCGTAGAACCTCTTCACCTAGATTCTCAGTTTCCAGATTCCGCAGGTCGAGAACCTTAATCAATCGATCATGAAGATCCTGCCGGAGGGCAGCCTCTGCCATCATGTCATAATCGGAACTCAAATCCGCCTGCACAGCAGGCATCTGTCCGGTCGCGCCTGGCGGCGCGTCCGGAAGGTCTTTTACCGGCGGCGTTGGCGCTGCCGAGGGTGCAGCTGCGGGAGCTGCTGGCGGTTCAGGAGGCGCTGGAGGCTGGGGCGGTGCAGGCGGCTCTGGTGGCGCCGGTGCTTTCGCAGGCGCAGGAGGCTCAGGCGGCGCTGGAGGCTCAGGCGGTGCAGGAGGCGCTGGAGGCTCAGGAGGCGCAGGCGGAGCAGGGGGCGCAGGTGGAGCAGGAGGCTCTGGTGGCGCCGGCGGGGCTGGAGGAACCTCAGAAGGCAGATCCACCGATTGGGCGGGTACGGTAGGCCCACCGACTCCAGGGGGAGGAGGAGGGGGCGGTGCATCGGGAACTTGACTGGCATTACCTGTCTCAATCGTGAGCACGAAATCGCCGACGTGAACCTTATCGCCACCTTGAAGTGCACGGGGTGTGTCGGCCGGCATCTTTTCACGATTGAGCCAGGTGCCATTCACCGACCCCAGGTCTTTAACCATCGGCACATCGCCATCGAGGAAAATGAGACAATGGCGACGAGAGATGTTCTTCTTGGCGAGAACAATCTCATCTTCCGTGTCATGGGTGACTCTTCCAACGATGATCTCGTTCCCAGCGCTGACTTTCGTCCACTGTTTTCCCTGATTATCTCGGATCACTACGCGCAGCATATCAGTCCCAAATATTGAACCGGACCTCTTGGCCCGATCGTTCGTACATGCGTTGTGCGTCGTCGATTAAACGCCGCACTCTTTTGCTTCCAGGTCCAACGAGCCGAGGTGTGAGAAGAATAACGAGTTCACTCTTTTTCTCCAGCCACGCTCTGCTCTTAAAAAGTTCGCCAACGATGGGAATGTGGCCCAATCCAGGGAACTTACTCACGTTTTTCTGCTCATCGTTGTTGTAAATTCCAGAAAGTACGATGGTCTCACCGCCGATCGCATTCACATTCGTCTGAACTCGGCGAGTTCGAAATCCAGGAATATTGTCGACGGCGAGGGCAGCGTCAGGAGCGCTAACTTCCGCCGTGATGTCCATATTGATGTTTCCGAGTCGGTCCGTCTGCGGCAAAACTCCGAGTCGCACACCAAACTCTTTATACTCCACATCCACACCTTGGAGCGTTCGTTTGATGATCGGCACCTCGCCTCCGGCCAAAAAGTTCGCTTGCTGCCCACTGCTTGCGAGCAGGCGGGGCTGCGCCAGCAGTCTGCCGTAACCATTGTTGAATTGAAGACCGAAAGAAAAAGGACTCTCGCCACCGAGATCGAAGCGTAGCTCGCCGCTATCCGCACTGGAACTCGGTAAGAGGCCCCAGCCACGACTCAAGTTCATCTGTCCCTTGCCAGTGATCTGCAAAGGCAGCCGAACCCCCAGAAGGTCGTTTCGATTCTTTCGAACTTCGACAAACTGACACTCGATCAACACCATGCGGCGGTTACCTACTTTGACTAGATTTTCGACGGCCACACCGGCCGTCTTCACAAGTTCCGAAAGCTTGGTTTGATCATCGACGGAAGGAACCGTTCCTTCGAGGAAAAGGGTCGGACCCACGAGGCTCGCCTCGACCCCGGTGTATCCCGCCTGTCGTAATCGACTCGTCAATGCATCGGCAACCTGAGTCCGCACCTCGGGCGCAAGAACCACCATGTTGATGACACTAGGAAATAATTCTCGAACCAAACTTAGGCGCCGGTGCTCTTTCACCGAGTTCACCTTACCTTCAAGAATGAGGCGACCTCCCACCTGCTTAATCCGAACGCCCCGTAGTCCTCGAATCACTCGAGAAACCTCTCGCTCGGTGACCTGCTCGTCCATGGCAGCTACGATCACCGAGAGTTGCTCCGTCCCTCCGGAGCCAAAGATGGTGAGGGACGTGCGCCCCGGCGAAACCCCTGTCACCAACAACTCCCGTGTTGAGAGGGCTCGTACATCAGCGACTTTGTCATCTCCGATCGCTGCTTTTGTGATGCTGGCACGAGTCACAACCCTCTGTTGTCCAACGGCCACTCGAACAGAGTTCGCTTGGGCTGGCAGGGACAACATGACGGCTGCTGCTGCAGCCCAAACGGATAGGTTACCCATAATTAATCTCGCGCAAGCACCTTTGACACCCCTGGGGCATGATAGACAAGACGGTTTCCTCTCAGCGCACCATGCCCTCAGTTGCGCCCCAAAGCCAAAACCAAGCGGCACCGATGGCTAAGCCGTAGGGAACGCTTGACGCTTTTGCCTGCTCCCGCCGGGCGGAAATGAAAGGTGCCAGCATCGCATTCATAAAATTGCCGTCTGCGATTAGTCGAGCCATTCCAAGGATACCTCCAGCCAAGGCCATTCGAAGACAGAGTTCAAGAGCGGTCTCCACGTCCAAACATAAACACAAGGCCGCCAAAAACTTTGCATCTCCCGCGCCAAAGGCGCCCACTAAGTACAATGTCAAGCCGAGGGCAAAGGCAGCGCTCCCAGCGAATATACCATCAACTCCGGAAGGCCCGGTCGCAGCGAAGCGTAAGCTTAAAAGAACAACGGCCATCAAGCCCGTTAAACGATTGGGAAGTCGGCGAAAGCGAAGATCAGTGTAGCAACCGGCGAGGACCGCGCCCGAAGCGAAGACCAGCGTCAGTTGTGACCAGAGATCGGTTGCGAAAGGAAAGTTCACCCTAGGGAGCGTTGTTGGTGCCGAAGTTTGACAACGTCTTATTGCGTTGTTCCTCGGTGGACTCCTTGGTGTAGTTTTGAGTCTCTAGATTATCTTGTCCTGTGAGCGCATCCGCAGAGAGCCCGAAAAGACCAGCGATATTGTTGCCAAAGAGGGTCACAACCCCGATGGCTGCCACCGCGATCAGGGCAACGATGATGATGTATTCAGTCATTCCCTGACCGCTCTCGTCCTTGAGGAATGACTTAAGCCGGCGACGCAAGGTAGTCATGTTCATCTCCATGGCCTCCTAAGAGCCTTGTACCACTTATCGGCAGCGCGCTCTATCCGTTGCCTCTTTACGACAAAAAAGCGCGTTTAATCACCCACACTGATCGTCATACCCTCTCGAGCACCATGAACTGTACAGGCGGGTTGAGCGACCGCTAACTTCTGCGCTGCAGCTTCGACGATTTCCGTCACGGTCTCATCATCGTGCTCAGGATCATGATGGGTAAGAAAGGTTCGTCGGGCTCCTGTTTGGGCAGCGAGCGCCACGACCGTCGACAGGCTGCCATGTCCCCAGTTGATCCGTTGCGCATACAACTCATCGGTGTATTGGCAATCCACGATCAACACGTCGGTCCCCCGTATGAACTCCATCAGATCGCTGGGGAACTGACGGGGTGTTCCGGGCGCCAACGGAAACTTTTCACCAGGGTCCCGCTCAAGCATCAAATCCAACTCACAATCAGTGCAAAAGACGACGCTACGACCGGCAAACTCGACCCGGTAGATCGTGCTCCCACCGGGATGGTGGCCACCACCAAATGCGTGGATCGTGGCCTGCTCGATCTGAATCGGCCCGGTCAATTCATGAAAGTGAATCTGCGCCTGCATGGCTTCGAAGGGCACTGGAAAGTAGGCCTGTTGCATCTGACCTTGGAGCATCTCCTGCACTGACTGGGCATTGTTTCTCATACCGTAAATATCAATGCGGAAGTTCGGAATGTAGGCGGGCGTAAAGAAGGGAAACCCCTGAATGTGATCCCAATGGGTATGGCTAAAGAAAATTGAAAAGTGGGCGCCTTGCTGTGCTTGTCCCAGAAGCTTATTGCCGAGGTCCCGGATTCCGGTACCCGCATCGAAAATCATGCGGGCGTCGCCTGCGATGATCTCAACGCAAGTCGTGTTGCCCCCATAGCAGTTAAACCGAAAGCCAGGGGTCGCAATGGAGCCGCGGGTCCCCCAGAATGTGACCGTAAAATCAGAGGACATCGAAATCGTGCCCCACAGTAAAGTAAACGCGGTGAGCGCCGAATTGCAGTTGATCGCCCGGGGTCAAACGACAGCGCTTGATCCGAACACCATTAACGAAAGTTCCGTTTGTACTTCCCAAATCCTCAACCACGAACTCACTCTTCTGCCGCACAATTTGGGCATGGTGTCGAGAAACCTGAGAATCTGGAATCATCATGTCCACATCACTTCCACGACCGAGCAGGAAGCGCTCATCAATCATTTCGATGGGCGGCCCCATCGTCCCGTCAGGGTCGACGTGTCTCACCTGAGCGACAACATGGACGCGCCCTGTGGTGCCAAACAACTTGTCCACATAGACAGTGGTCTCTGTGGTCAAAATATGCTCCTCGGAGAAGAACTTCCCCGTCCTACCCGATCCCGACCGATTGGGGAATAGGCAGGCGTGGCAACTTTGCCATGAACCGATCGGATTCCCAAGAAATCGACAAGTCGCTATGAAGATTCCCAAGAACAGGAGGTCGCGACTGCAAATCGACGACAAGAGCAGCCTGCGAATTCAGCAAGCTGCAGAAGAAGGGCACGTGCTTCTGGTCCTCGATCATGTGGACTCTGGTAGTGTGTCCGCAATTCGCAAACAATTAAGCCAACTTCTGACCCGCCCCTTGCGCTCACGGGTTCGAATTGTAAGCGATGGCAGCCGGCTCCTCCCCGAACTGACCTCTCGAGAAGGCGGCGTCGCCCTCCCGGCGACTCTGAGTTACGGGGGGCACTCTGCCCATCCTCTGCGACGGTATTGGTCCGGACTCTTGGGTCAACCCCCTCGCCTGACCGTCGGTCGACCCATCCGTGTCGTGCCTCCCTTCCCTGACGTGGTCGCTCGAGTGCAAGAGACGCTTCAGAGAGAGAAGCAACTGCACATTGAGCCGAGTTCGCTGGCGCCAAAAGCGGTCGCCACATCCATCGCGACCGAATTGGCCCCCGACGATAAGAAGCGACGTCAGCGAATCAGAAAAATCGTTGAAGGCATGGCGGCGGATCTGAACATGTCGACCATCCGGACATCCTCTCGGCTCCTCGACCGAATCTTCCCAGCCATGTTCTCGGGCCTGGACTTCGATCGCCCTAAAATGGAGATGGTTCGCGAGCGGATCCGAAGCGGACCTGTGATCTTTTGTCCGACTCATCGCAGCCATGTGGACTACCTCGTGCTCAGCTACGCGCTGGTTAAACATGGCATCATCCCACCGTTGATTGCGGCGGGTGAAAATATGAACTTTTGGCCCTTTGGGTCATGGTTTCGGTCGGCTGGTGCGTTCTTTATACGCCGCAGCTTTCGTGAGGACCCAGACTACCGA
>MDTA01119306.1_pt1 | contig 24791 bp, 20 predicted proteins | sample 811151 | NCBI WGS metagenome assembly MDTA01 (sample SAMN05326648, study PRJNA326480) | marine metagenome | isolation source: seawater | place: Indian Ocean: South | collected 2010
CGTCTGCGCTTTTTGAGCTTGCGGAAGAAAAGAAAAAACTGGATGGCGTCGCCGCCGATACGGCTGCTATCCGGGAGCTTCTCTTCGAATCCGCCGATCTGCGGCGCCTGGTCGCTAGCCCGGTCATCGCTCGCGAAGACCAGGGCAAGGCAATCGCCGCCGTGCTGGACAAAGCTGGTGTTTCGGCGATCACCCAGAACTTTGTCGGTGTGGTCGCGCGGAACCGGCGCCTGTTTGCGCTGGATGACATGTGCATGGCTTTCCGCGATATCCTGGCCGGGCGGCGGGGCGAAATAACGGCAGAGGTGACGACGGCATTGCTCTTGTCCGACAGCCAACGCGACGCGCTGGAAAAGGAATTGCGCACTGCAATGGGATCCAAGGTTGCGCTGGATGTGCAGGTTGACGAAACGCTGCTCGGCGGCATGGTCGTCAAGGTCGGTTCCCGGATGGTCGATTCTTCTCTGAAAACCAAACTTCAACGGCTTGAACTCTCATTGAAAGGGGCAGCGTGATGGATATCCGCGCCGCAGAAATCTCCTCGATTCTCAAAGACCAGATTGCAAATTTCGGTACAGAGGCCGAAGTCGCCGAAGTCGGCGAAGTGCTTTCGGTCGGTGACGGCATCGCCCGCGTCTACGGGCTTGACAGCGTCCAGGCGGGCGAGATGGTTGAATTCCCCGGCGGCATCAAGGGCATGGCTCTGAACCTCGAAACCGACAATGTCGGGGTCGTTATCTTCGGCTCCGACTCCGGCATTAAGGAAGGCGATACCGTCAAGCGGACGGGATCCATTGTGGACGTGCCCGTAGGCAAGGCCCTGCTGGGCCGCGTGGTCGACGCGCTGGGTGAGCCGATTGACGGCAAGGGCCCGATCGAGGCCGCCGAACGTCGCCGCGTCGACGTCAAAGCGCCGGGCATTATTCCCCGCCAGTCGGTCAGCGAGCCCATGCAGACCGGCCTGAAAGCGATCGACAGTCTGATTCCAGTGGGCCGCGGTCAGCGCGAACTGATCATTGGCGACCGCCAGACCGGCAAGACCGCAATTGCCGTCGACACAATCATCAATCAGAAAAAAGCCTTCGACGAAGGCGATACCGACAAGCAGCTTTTCTGCATCTATGTCGCGGTTGGCCAGAAACGGTCGACGGTGGCCCAGATCGTCAAGCAGCTCGAAGAAGTCGGTGCGATGGAATACACCATTGTCGTGGCGTCCACCGCATCCGAACCGGCCCCGCTGCAGTTTCTTGCGCCGTATGGCGGCTGCACGATGGGCGAATATTTCCGCGATAACGGTATGCACGCGCTGATCATTTACGATGATCTGTCGAAACAGGCTGTTGCCTATCGCCAGATGTCACTGCTGCTTCGCCGCCCGCCGGGACGCGAAGCCTATCCGGGCGACGTTTTCTACCTCCATTCCCGCCTGCTGGAACGCGCCGCCAAGATGAGCGACGAAAATGGCGGCGGTTCGCTGACCGCGTTGCCTGTGATCGAGACACAGGCCGGCGACGTGTCGGCCTATATCCCGACCAACGTGATTTCGATCACCGATGGTCAAATCTTCCTCGAAACGGAACTATTCTATTCGGGCATCCGTCCTGCCGTGAATGTCGGCTTGTCGGTCAGCCGTGTCGGCTCCGCCGCGCAGATCAAGGCGATGAAACAGGTTGCCGGCTCGATCAAGTTGGAACTGGCGCAGTATCGTGAAATGGCTGCGTTTGCGCAGTTCGCATCCGATCTGGATGCCGCCACGCAGAAACTGCTCGGCCGTGGCGAGCGTCTGACCGAACTGCTCAAGCAGGGTCAGTACTCGCCGATGCCCGTCGAAGAACAGGTCGTATCGATCTTTGCCGGTGTGAACGGTTATCTCGACGATATACCGGCGCGCGACGTGACCCGGTTCGAAAAGGGCTTCCTGGCCGAAGCCAGAGCCAAGCAGAGTGCTCTGCTCGATACCATCCGGACCGAGCAGGCGGTTTCCGACGAGACTGAAGCGAAGCTCAAGGAATTTCTTGACGGTTACGCCAAGACATTCGTCGCAGCCTGATCGAAACAGCGGAAGACAGGAACCGGTAACGGGATATGCCCAGCCTTAAAGATCTCCGCATGCGCATCGACAGCGTCAAGTCGACGCAAAAGATCACGTCGGCCATGAAGATGGTCGCCGCCGCAAAACTGCGCCGTGCGCAGGAGCAGGCGGAGGCGGCCCGGCCCTATGCCGAACGTATGGAACGTATGCTGGGTTCGCTTGCCGGATCGATGGCATCCGCCGAAGGCGCGCCGAAGCTTCTGGCCGGTACTGGTAAACAGGATGTCCATCTGATCGTGATGATGACGTCCGACCGCGGTCTTTGCGGCGCGTTCAATTCATCGATTGTGCGCGACACCCGCAGGATTGTCGAGGAACTTCAGGCGAACGGCAAGGAAGTTAAAATTCTCTGTGTCGGCCGCAAGGGCTGGGCACAGGTTCGCCGTGAATACGCGCCGCTGATCGTCGATCTGATCGAAGGCATCGGAAGGCCACATTTGAGTTTTGACGATGCCCAGGGAATATCGAACCGCATTCTCGATATGTTTGAGGCCGGTGAGTTCGATGTCTGCACGCTGGTCTATAACCGTTTCAAATCGGTGATTTCCCAGATCGTGACACGGCAGCAGGTTATCCCGTTTGCCGTCGATGCGCCGGCGGAAGGCGAAGAGGAAGAAACCGGCGGTGCCGCGGTCGTATACGATTACGAACCGGACGAAACCGAAATTCTGGAAGTGCTGCTGCCCCGCAATATGAGCGTGCAGGTCTTCCGCTCGCTTCTTGAAAACAACGCCAGCGAACACGGTGCCCGGATGAGTGCGATGGACAATGCGACGCGCAATGCCGGCGAAATGATCGACTCGCTGACACTGAATTACAACCGGACGCGTCAGGCGTTCATTACGAAAGAACTTATCGAAATCATCTCCGGCGCCGAAGCCGTTTAAGCAGGCATCCGGTAAATCGATGTACGAGGTATGACAATGGCCGACACGGCAAGCAACAATATTGGCAGCGTTTCCCAGGTTCTGGGCGCTGTCGTCGACGTTCAGTTCGAAGGCGAACTTCCGAATATCATGAACGCGCTGGAATGCGATAACGGTGGAAACCGGCTGGTTCTCGAAGTGGCGCAGCATCTCGGTGAAAGCACCGTGCGCACCATCGCAATGGATACGACCGAAGGTCTAGTAAGGGGTCAGAAGGTCAGCGATACCGGCACGCCGATCCAGATGCCCGTCGGGCCTGAGACGCTGGGCCGCATCCTGAATGTCATCGGCGAGCCGATCGACGAACGCGGTCCGCTGAACACCACTAAGAAGCTTCCTATCCATCGTGAAGCACCCGAATTCACCGATCAGTCCACCGAAACCGACGTTCTTGTAACCGGGATTAAGGTTGTCGATCTGCTTGCCCCGTATTCGCGTGGCGGCAAAATCGGCCTGTTCGGTGGTGCCGGTGTCGGCAAGACCGTTCTGATCATGGAACTGATCAACAACGTCGCGAAGGCGCATGGCGGGTACTCGGTATTCGCCGGCGTTGGCGAGCGAACGCGCGAAGGTAATGATCTCTATCATGAAATGATGGAATCCGGCGTTATCCAGCCCGATGGCGAATCGAAAGCTGCGCTGGTCTATGGACAGATGAACGAGCCGCCCGGCGCGCGTGCGCGTGTCGGCCTCAGCGGTCTGACGCTGGCCGAATATTTCCGTGACGAAGAAGGCCAGGATGTGCTGCTCTTCGTAGATAATATATTCCGCTTTACACAGGCGGGTTCCGAAGTGTCCGCGCTTCTTGGTCGTATCCCGTCGGCGGTTGGCTATCAGCCGACCCTGGCGACTGATATGGGTAACCTTCAGGAGCGTATTACCACAACGAACAAGGGCTCGATCACGTCGGTCCAGGCGATTTACGTCCCCGCGGACGATCTCACCGATCCTGCACCCGCGACATCGTTTGCTCATCTGGATGCCACCACCGTTCTGTCGCGACAGATTGCCGAGCTCGGCATTTACCCGGCAGTCGATCCGCTCGATTCAACGTCGCGTATTCTCGATCCCCGTACCGTCGGTGACGAGCATTACGCAGTTGCCCGTGAAGTGCAGCGTGTGCTGCAGACGTACAAAGGCCTTCAGGACATCATCGCAATTCTCGGGATGGACGAGCTGTCCGAAGAAGACAAACTGGTGGTCGCGCGAGCGCGCAAAATTCAGCGCTTCCTGTCGCAGCCGTTCCACGTTGCCGAAATCTTCACCGGTATGTCCGGGGTGTTCGTCGATCTGGAAGACACGATCAAGGGCTTCAAGGGCCTTGTCGAGGGCGAATATGACGATCTGCCCGAAGCCGCCTTCTACATGGTCGGCAGGATTGAAGATGCCGTAGAAAAAGCGAAGGAAATGGCGGCAGCGGCCTGATCGCCGTTCGCCTAACCTCAACCGCAGGAAAGCGATATGCCTGACCCGTTTACATTCGATCTCGTCTCGCCGGAAAAACTTCTGCTTTCCGAAGACGTCGAAATGGTCGTCGTACCGGGCGCCGAGGGCGATTTCGGTGTGCTGGTCGGTCACGCGCCCTTGATTTCCGCCTTGCGTCCTGGCGTTATCGATACCTATTCCGGGACCTCCGTAGATAAGCGGATTTTCGTTGCCGGTGGGTTCGCCGAAGTGACAGGCGAGCGGTGCACCGTACTTGCGGAGGAAGCCGTTCCCGTATCAGATATCGACACGGGCGAAGCCGCATCCAGACTCTCGGCGGCGCGGGAGGCGGTCGGTGGCGCCGATAGCGAAACGGCCCGGTCCCTTGCGGAGACAGAGCTAAGCGTTGCCGAATCAATGGTCGAGGCCGCAAAAGGCACAGGCGCCTGAATACGCCGCTTTCTATCTTTTCAACGTGATTGCCAAGAAGCCGGCTTTCGGGCACGGCTCATTCAACGGTTGAGCCCTCATCCACCTGGCTTCTGATTTCCAGTCGGGTGCCGTGAATGCCGTCCGCGAACTCCTGGTCTGCAAGGAAAGTGCGACCAGAACCAGGGCGCCGGTCGCCGACTAAAGGACGCCCACGGTGAAGGGGCGTTTTGCCGGAATTTCTGCAGTCCGGGACTGTTTGGTGCCGTGCGATGGCGGAGGAATCGGGCCGGTCCTACGCTTATGAATATCGGCAAAGTATGGTCCGTTAATCTGAAAACCCCTAAATTCTGACGATGCACTGGACACCGGCTACCAATTTAGGCAAAAATTCGGCCACGATGGCAAAAAAACAAAGCCGGGTGTTCCTGACAATCAATATGGCGCGTGGCGCGTGCCGAGCGGGAAATTCGGATAATTATCTGGCCCGGGTCTGCGGTCGGATATAACCAGAGGTGATGATGATCCGTTCCGTATTTTGCATCGCGATGCTTTCCATTTTTGCTGCAGCATTAATATTCCCGGGCGAGGCGATGGCCGAGGACGGGAAGCTGAGCAGCGGGGATACTGCCTGGATTTTAACCTCGACAGCGTTGGTCCTGTTCATGACGTTGCCGGGCCTCGCCCTGTTTTATGGAGGTCTTGTCCGGGCGAGGAACCTGCTGTCGGTCCTGATGCAGTGCTTCGCTGTCGCGTGCATGATGTCCGTATTATGGATGGTTCTGGTTTACAGTCTGGCCTTTGGTGACGGCGGCTCTGCAAATGCCTGGATTGGGGGATCGGGCAAAGCGTTCTTGTCCGGCGTCGGCGCGGACACATTGTTGGGAACTATTCCCGAATCCGTCTTTTTCATGTTTCAGATGACGTTTGCGATTATCACGCCGGCGCTGATTGTCGGCGCCTATGTCGAACGTATAAAGTTCAGCGCCGTACTCTGGTTCAGCGGCATCTGGCTGATTTTGGTGTATGCGCCTGTCTGCCATTGGATCTGGGGGGGCGGCTGGCTTGCCGATTTAGGTGTGAAGGATTTTGCCGGTGGACTGGTGGTCCATGTAACGGCGGGCATATCCGCTCTTGTGATTGCCAAGGCGCTTGGCGGGCGCCGCGGATTTCCGCGTGAAATCACTCCGCCACATCATCCGGGATTGACGATGATCGGCGCCGCGATGCTCTGGATTGGCTGGTTCGGCTTCAATGCCGGTTCGGCGCTTGCCGCGGATGCATCTGCAGGCATGGCAATGGCCGTTACCCACATTTCGGCGGCCACCGCATCTATCGTGTGGATGGGTATTGAATGGGTGAAACACGGCAAGCCCAGCCTGGTCGGTATAGTGACCGGCATGGTTGCCGGCCTGGCGACCATCACGCCCGGTTCGGGCTTCGTTGGCCCGATGGGTGCACTGGTGTTTGGTATCCTGGCCGGATTTGTCTGTTACTGGTCCGTTGGCTTTATCAAGCAGAAAGTCCGCATAGACGACTCACTGGATGTCTTCGCGGTCCACGGTGTTGGCGGCGCGCTGGGTATCCTCCTGACGTCCTTCTTCGGCGCAGAGGCGCTTGGCGGCATGGGGCTGGGTGACGGTATCACCATGGGAAAACAGTTTGGCGCCCAGATTGTCGGCCTTGTCGCTGTTGCGGTCTGGTCGCTTGTGATCAGTTTTATCCTCGTCAAGGTTATTCAGAAAACTACGGGTCTTCGGGTAAGTGAAGAGGATGAAATTGAGGGTCTCGATATAACCTCTCATGGGGAACGTATTCACCTGAACTGACGGCTAGGGGATAAATTGCTTGTTCTGATCACCCCCGTATATGCCGTCGGTTAACAGGGTAATTGTGTAGTCACGTGAAAAACATGACTTATGTAGGCGTCTCCCCTGAAATTTACCTCCCCGGTCCTTTGTCCTGAAATAAGTATAACGGGTTGGTAAAAACCTCTGACGGTGTCGAAAATGGGTACGTGGACTCTGGGTTGTATTCCCTAGGATCACTTGGATGCATCGAAAGTGAATCTCGAACTTGTGCCTTTAATTAAAGCGGCAACCCGCGCCGTGCGGGCTTCCAGCTGGTACCGGTGCCGATGTTGTCTGTGGCTGTGGGTAATCAGCGCGAATCTGGGCGTGAAACGTCCAATCTTGCCAGACATCGTCCGCCGTTTGACGACAAAGTCACTTCCCGAATGGCGCGGGCTGCTATAACCGATTTTCAATAAGGCCTGAGAACCTTTTCAGAATCTGCTCGTAAACGGGTCGTTTGAAATCCACGATTTCGGAAAGCAGATCACCGGGATTTGTCCATTTCCAGCGATTGAACTCGGCGTGTTCACCCTGAATCTGAATGTCATCCTCACAGCCCTTAAAGCGAAACGCGCCCCAGATCTGCGCTTGGCCTCGATATATGCCGCCCCAGAAATTTTTACGAATTGCCTCCGGCACATCGTATGTCAGCCAGGTGTCGTCAATCATCAGAAGGTCGGCCGCGGTGATACCGGTTTCCTCCGTCAACTCTCGCCGGGCCGCCTCTAACGGTGTCTCTCCCTCATCAATTCCTCCTTGCGGCATTTGCCATGCGTTGGGGGTATCTAGTCGCTCCCCCACAAATATTCCGTTATCCGAATTGAGCAGGAATATCCCGACACAGGGCCGGTATCCTAGCGGTGGCGTCAGAGTCATTTTTCGGCCTTCTGCGCGTTAACTGAGCCGGTCAGCGCGGAAATAGGAGCGATTGCGAAGCCCCTGGCGCGAAGCTGTCGCGCCCAGTCGACAATCCGTTCGAGGGTGACGGGATAAGGTGATGCAACACCGATTGCGCGGCCTTCAGATTTAGCCCGGCGTTCCAGCTCACCGAATTTACGGTCGAGATTTGTTCGAGAGGCGCGTTCGTCCAGAATGATCGAGGACACCGCGGCGGGCAGGGAAACCTTTTCTGACAGACTCAGCGTTACGGTGCGAGGCGACGCGCCACTATCCAGATAAAGAAGTCCGCGGCGTTTAAGCTCGCTCAGAACCGGTTCCATATGTTTCCGCGAGGCCGTAAACCGGGACCCGAAAAAATCCATCACGCCCACATAACCGGATCCCCGACTAAGGCTCCACAGAAGGCGGTCTAGATTGCTCCGGGTATTCAGCGATGTCAGCAGTGTCTGCGGCCCAGGGTCGTAGGCCGGGTAGCTCAGCGGTTCCATGGGAATGTTGAGTAGCACTTCGTGGCCCGCCGTACGCGCCAGGCGCATCCATTCGTCCAGTTTTGAGGAGTAGGGTGCAAATGCCAGCGTCACGCCGCCGGGTAGGCCCTGAATGGCGGATTCGGTGGCCGCGTTCGACAGACCGAGTCCCGTTACCACTATTCCGATGCGCGGGCGTTTGTCAGAAACATCGAACGGTTTGGCATACACGCGATAAGGCAGGCGGCCGTCATCGCCGATTTTCGGCAGTGGTCCGATAGCACTGCTTTGAACCAGACCGGGATCGGGTGCGGGGGGTAGGGGATCATCGGGAACAATCCAGCGCATCGGCTTCCGCATTACCGAGCGTTCCCGCGGTCCTGTTTTTTCAACTTTTCGGGGTATTTTTGTATCGGTTTCCGTTCCAGGTTTCGCTTTTGGGGCCGGTTCCCGGGGCGGGGTGACGGGACGCTTTTCTATCACCTTCGGCGCTGTCGGTTCCTTGGCCTTGCCCATGTTCTCGGCGCCGTTCGATTTGGGGGGGCTGATCGTTGCTTTTGCCTCAGCCGGATCGGATGCCGGGGGGAACCGCATTTTTTCCGCGGGTTCAGCCGGTACAGCTTTTGCAATTTTCGTATCCGTCACAAGGGCCGGCTTCTCTTTACCGGCTTTATCAGGCCCTGGTTCCGGTCTCACCGGCTTTGCGTCTACCATCTTTGCCGGCGCCGCGGTCGGTTGTTCCTTTTCTGAACTTGCCTGAACCTCAGGGGGCGGTTTTTTCAGTTCGGACAGCGTCAACCAGATGACAACGCCTGAGATCGCGACTACGTACCCCAGCAACAAAAATAGGGGAAGTTTCAATCCGCTGCTGCCTGCGCCGCGTTCGCTCATTTCTGGCCCGTTGTCCTGCCCGAACCTGGCCATGGGGCCGAAGGTTCAGGCTGGTTTCAGTTTTCGGCCCGCACACCGTAAAGCGCGATACCGCGCAGCAGATCCAGCGCCCGGGAAAGCTGATAATCCTGAGTTAAGCCGATGGCGGCCGGGCGAGGGGTATCATCGGCCGGCGTATCGGGTCCAGCGCCAGAATTTTCCGGATTGTCCAGACGGCCGCGCAAGTTTTCTTCCCGCCGGCGTTGCGGCTGGTCGATTTTTTGGAGCCGCGCCTGTTCGACCACGATATCCGGATCGATGCCCTTCGCCTGGATGGATTTTCCGGACGGTGTGTAGTATCGCGCTGTCGTCAGACGGATCGCGCCGTGTCCGGACAGAGGAACAATGGTCTGAACGGATCCCTTGCCGAAAGACCGAGTACCCAGAATGATTCCGCGTCGATGGTCCTGCAGCGCGCCAGCCACGATTTCGGATGCCGACGCCGACCCGCGATTCACCAGAACCACGATCGGCAGGCCATCGGTGATATCGCCGGGCTTGGCATTGAATCGCTGTCCTTCGTCCGGCCGGCGGGAACGGGTTGACACGATTTCTCCCTGGTTCAGGAATGCGTCCGCTACCTTGACCGATTGATCGAGAAGTCCGCCGGGGTTGTTTCGGAGGTCCAGTATAACACCCTTCAGTTTAACCTTGGCCTCCCCGCGGAGTCGGTTGATTGCCTTCTCCATACCGGACGCAGTCTGTTCGCTGAACGACGTGATTCGGATGTAGGCGATGTCGTCACCTTCCATCCGGGAACGGACAGACCGGATTTTGATAATGGCACGGGTGACGGTCACTTCGAACGGCTCCTGGCCATCTCGGCGGACCATCAGCTTGATGTCGCTGCCAACTTTTCCGCGCATCTTCTCGACCGCTTCGGAAAGGCTAAGCCCCTGAACGGGTTCCTCATCAAGGTGGGTGATCAAGTCATTGGGTTTTAGGCCCGCACGGGAGGCCGGCGTCTCGTCGATCGGAGAAAAGACTTTGACGTAGCCGTTTTCCATCGTAACTTCGATGCCCAGGCCGCCGAATTCCCCTCTGGTCTGAACCTGCATGTCCCGGAAGTTCTTTGGGCTGAGATAGCTGGAATGAGGGTCAAGCGACGTCAGCATGCCGTTGATGGCGGCTTCGATCAGGTTTTCGTCGGAGACCTCTTCAACGTAGTCGGCGCGGACACGTTCGAAAACGTCGCCGAACAGATTTAGCTGGCGATAAGTTTCCGAATTGTTTTCCTGCGCGGAAAGCGGGCCTACGAAGGCAATCAGGCTTCCGGCGACAGCCATTCCAATCAGTTTTTTCGTCATTATCCGCGTACCTTGTTTCTAGGTGCCGTGTTTCGCGGCAACGGGTTAATCGGTTGACCCCTTCTTCTTAGTTCAAAATACAGCTTTCGAACTGCTGACGTCGAGGGGGTCATCTCTCCGAGCGGTTCACCTGCCAACACGTTGTCGCCAATTTCCGCGCTGATCGTCGACATGCCGGCCACCAGCGCGTGGCCCCTGTTAGGTAATTCTAAAATGACAAGATTTCCATAACCTCGAAATTGACCGGCAAAAACGATGCGCCCTGCCCGAGGGGCGACCACCAGCGCAGAAGGACGGGTTTCGATCGTAATTCCCCGACTATGTGTGCCATTTTCAAGGGCATCACCGAATTTGGTTAACACAGGCCCCTGACCCGGCAAGCCGCCTCGCGATAAAGTGACGGGCGGCAGCGCTGCTATTTTCGGGGGTTGCCGTTCTGGTTCCGGAGGCGGAGAGGTTGACGGTCTGGGAGCTGGTGGGTTGGGACCGATTGGCGTCCGGTTTCGCGATGATAAACGGGCCATTAATTCTCGCAAATCCTTTGCCCGGGCGGATAGCCGCGCAGCTTCCTTGGCTGCTGCCCGCTCGTCGTTTCGGGTCAGTTCCAGCAGTCGGAGCCGGTGGGAGATCAGGGCGGTAAGTTTCTGGCGTTCGTTCTTCAGGTCGGACAGCGAGGCAGACAGTAACTTCTTTTCCCTGCTGATCTCCGTCCGAAGTGCCGTCACAGACCGCAATTCCGCGGTCAGCGTTTCTGCTTCTTCCATCAACCGGGGTAAAGCTGCCCTGAGTAATATGGCGCTTCGAATGGTGTCATCGGAAGTTTGCGGCGCGGTTACCAGTGCGGTGGCTGGAACCCGCGCTATGCGCTGAAGGGCGGCGAGTATTGTACCCATCTGGTCCCGCTGCTTCGCCATTGCTGACGCTTTATTTGCTTCCTGGGTTTCCAGAGATTTGAGCCGCTGCTCCAGTAGATCCGCTTCTTCGGTTAGCACATATAGACGGCTGGCGATATCGACGCCCCTGATTTTTACGCGCCGCAATTCCAGTTTTGCCGATTGTACAACCCGGTCCAGCTCTGTCCTCTTTTCCCGGGATACCCGGAGGTTCTGCTCTACCTGCTGAATCTGAGCTTTGACGCCATTCTCCGCCGCCGCGACGGCCGTCGTCGCCAGCGTGAGCGGAATTGCGCCCAAAAGTGCCGTTGATTTTATCCGGCTATGCCGAAACACGTTGATCCGGCGTCGTCGCGCTAGCATTGGGCCCATCTGCCAGGGATTGCCCAGTCATTTCCGCCGGCTGTTCCATCTTTAGTAACTGCAACAGCGTTGGCGCGATATCGGCAAGCCGACCGTTTTCGATTTTTTTGATGCCGTTCGGCGGATTTACCAGAACCGCCGGGACATCGTTGAGCGTATGCGCGGTGTGAGCTTCGCCGGTGGTGGTATCGTACATCATTTCCGCATTCCCATGATCGGCGGTAATCAGCATAGTCCCGCCCGCGGCTTTCACAGAATCGGCAAGGCGTCCAAGGCAGTCATCCACCGTTTTTATGGCAATCTTGGCGGCTTCTAGGATGCCAGTATGGCCGACCATGTCGGGATTGGCGTAGTTCACCAGTATAAAATCATATTTGCCCGTTCCGATCTCCTCGATCAGCCGGTCGGTCACCTCGTGCGCCGACATTTCCGGCTGCAGGTCATAGGTAGCAATCTTGGGAGACGGAATCAGAACCCTGTCTTCGCCTGGGAAAGGCGTTTCTTCGCCCCCGTTGAAGAAGAATGTGACATGGGCGTATTTCTCTGTCTCCGCGATCCGAAGTTGTTTCTTCCCGGCCGCCGATACCAGACCGCCCAGAATATTTTGCAGCGGTTCCGGCGGGAACATGGTTTCCATGAGAGCGTTATGGGCGGTCGAATATTCGGTCAGGCCCAGCGCCGAGGTGAAATCGGCAACACGGCTGCGCACAAAGCCTTCGAATTCGCTGTCCAGCAAAGCCATCAGAATTTCCCGCGCCCGGTCGGCGCGGAAATTACCCATAAGAATTCCATCGCCATTCCGAACGCCTGCGTAGCCCGCGATCGATGCCGGGTCGACAAACTCGTCGGTCATATTCGCCTGGTAGGCCGCCCGAATGGCGCTGACCGCATCTGGCGCGTCGTTCCCGGTTCCCGAAACGATCAAATCATAGGCTTTTTTCACCCGGTCCCAGCGTTGATCCCGGTCCATCGCGTAGAATCGGCCACAAACCGTGGCAACACCGACGCCGCTAAATACGCTGATCTGGTTCTCGAAACTTTCCATAAACCCAGCGGCGGAGGAGGGGGAGGTATCCCGGCCATCGAGGAACGCATGAATAGCGACCGGAACGCCCTCATTGGCCAGTATTTCCGCCAGCGTTGCCAGATGGTCCTGATGGGAATGCACCCCGCCGGGCGATACCAGACCCAGCAGGTGGCAGGTGCCGCCCGATACTTTCAAGGCCTTGATGTAGGCGGTCAGCCGCGGATTCGACGCCAGCGATCCATCTTCAATTGCCGCGTCGACGCGCCGGATATCCTGATTGACGATTCGGCCCGCCCCCATATTCATGTGGCCGACTTCCGAATTTCCCATCTGGCCTGCGGGCAAGCCCACATCGACACCGCTGGTATAGATTCGCGAATGGGGGCTCGCGTTCAGAAGGCGCTGAAAATTCGGTGTGTTTGAGGGGGTGATTGCATTATCGGCTTTGATTTCCCGATGGCCCCAGCCATCAAGAACGCAGAGAACCACCGGCCGCACTGGCCGTAACGCTTTGTCATTCATATCCGTTTCTCGCGTGCACGGGAAATATATAGGTCAAAACGCCGTAATTGGCACGAAACTTAACGCGTTCTTCGGGGTCTCATTCCCGGTGATAAGGGTTCCCAGCCAGGATTTCCTGCCCCCGGTAGATCTGTTCGATCAGCATTGCTCGGGCTAGCATATGTGGCCATGTCGCGGACCCAAGGGATAGAACGAAGTCCGCCCGCTTCCGCAGATCTGATGCTAGACCGTCGGCGCCGCCGATCAGAAATGCCATATCCCGTCCTCGGTCCTGCGAATCTCCGATCTTGTTGGCGAAACCCAGACTGGAAAGCTGTTTGCCGCGTTCGTCCAGGGCAACGATGACCGCTCCGTCCGGGCAGGCATCAGCGAGTAGCTGTCCTTCCCGTTGTTTAAGTTTCACCGGAGATAGCTTCTTTTTCTCTTCCAGTTCAACGATGTTCAGACCCCAGCGCAGCCGTTTGGCATAGCGGTTGATTAGATCCTGCTCGGGTCCGGGTTTCAGCCGGCCAATGGCGCAAATTGTCAGTTTCACGGGGGTAGCCGATCGCGTTTAGACAGTTGCGGACTCCTGCGGGGAATCCAGCTCGACGTTCCACATTTTTTCGAGGTTGTAGAACTCCCGGACTTCCGGACGGAACAAGTGGACAATCACGTCACCCGCATCGATCAGCACCCAATCCGCCTGACCCCGGCCTTCCGGAGACACGCCCTTGATGCCGTGCGTTTTGACAACTTCCAGCAGCTTGTCGGCCATCGTGGTGACCTGTCGGCCAGATCGTCCGCTGGCGATCACCATGAAATCGGCTATATCGGATTTGCCGCCCAAATCGATCAAGACGATGTCTTCGGCTTTATGATCTTCCAGGGAGGATTGAATATCGCCCAAAAGCAATTCCGCGTCTTTTCGCGTTTTCGGGGCTTTGCTTCTCTTTCGGTCGGTCAGTTTGAAAACTTCCTGATGTCTGTGTCGCTATTTCTTCAGCGCCGGTTTTGACGTCTGTCCTTTGGCCCGACGGGCCCTGATCAACGTTGCCGAACCCGGGTGCAATCTGGTGTGAAAGAACATCCAGGCCGGTGGCGCCATGTCCGCCAGATTACAGGCGTCTGCCCGCTTTTTCTTAAAGCGGAAAAACGCCTTGGCAGGCTTGCCCGAGAGCGCGCAAAAAGAATACGGAGCCCGGTCAAAAACCGCAATGGGAACCTGATTAAAGATGCGGGTCCAGCGATGCCAGCGGGAAATCTGTTTCAGGTTGTCAGCCCCCATGATCCAGACGAACCGCGTTTTCGGAAACGTCCGTTTCAGCGTCGTCAACGATTGCGCTGTATAGGTCGATCCCAGCCGTTGCTCGATATCGGTGACACGGATATTGGGGTGCCGGGCTGTTTTCTGCGCGCTTACCAGCCGTTCTTCGAAGGGCGCCATGCCGTCTTCGGTTTTCAACGGATTCTGGGGCGATACCATCCACCAGACTTCGTCCAGTTGAAGCAGCTTCAGTGCCAGCAGGCTGATATGGCGGTGACCGTCATGGGCAGGATTGAACGATCCGCCGAGAATGCCGATCCGCAACCCGGTAACCGCATGGCCCCGGCGAATGTCGGTCAGAACTTTCAGGGCCGAACCTGTCCCTCGCCGCGGACGACGTATTTGAACGTGGTAAGTTGTTCGACACCCACCGGACCGCGGGCATGAAGCCGCCCCGTCGATATCCCGATTTCCGCCCCCATCCCGAATTCGCCGCCATCGGCGAACTGGGTCGATGCGTTATGCATTACGATGGCGGAGTCCACTACGTTCAGAAACCGTTCGGCCTTTTCCGCATCGTTGGTCACGATCGAATCAGTGTGATGGGAACTATAGGTATTGATATGCTCGATCGCGCCGTCCAGCCCATCTACCTGCCGGATCGACAGGACCGGTTCCAGATACTCCGTCCACCAGTCCTGTTCGGTCGCTTTCCCAACGCGCTCATCGATCGCCTGGGTGGCTTCGTCGCCGCGGAGTTCACAGCCGGCATTTGCCAGTGCTTCGATTATTTTAGGTAAGGTCTTGAGCGCTGCTGCGCTATCAACCAGAAGCGTTTCCGTCGCACCACATATACCAGGCCGGCGCATCTTGGCATTGACCACGATGTCAGTGGCCATGGCGGTATCCGAATCGCCGTCAATATAGGTGTGACAGAGGCCCTCTAGATGGGCGATGACGGGTATCTTGCTCTCGGTCTGCACCCGTTCGATCAGCGATTTTCCGCCCCGGGGCACAATGATGTCGATGAAGTCGGTCATGGTCAGCATTTCGCCGACTGCAGCGCGGTCCGTGGTCGGTACTAGTTGAATGGCGCCCCCGAGCAATCCCGCCGTGGCTAGCCCTGCCTGAAGACATTCAAGAATGGCGCCGGATGAGTGAAAGCTTTCCGACCCACCCCGCAGGATCGCTGCATTTCCCGATTTCAGACATAAACCGCCGGCATCGGCGGTTACGTTGGGCCGGGATTCATAGATAATGCCGATCACCCCTAGCGGTACCCGCACTCGGGAAATCTGTAGACCGTTGGGACGACTCCAGGAAGACAACACCTCGCCTACAGGATCCGGCAGATCGGCGATTTGCTCCAGCCCGACCGCCATCGCCTCGATGCGGCCTTCATCCAGTTTCAGGCGGTCCAGCAGCGATGCCGCAATCTGGCTGGCTTCGGCCGCGGCCATGTCGCGGGCATTGGCGGAGAGCAGGGCTTCGGTGTTCCTGCGCAGACTTTCCGCCGCTGCGTGAAGCGCCGCGTTTTTTTGATCGGTCGTTGCCTGGCCCAAGGTATGAACCGCATCCCGCGCGTGGCGGCCCAGTTCGGCCATTTCCCGCGCGATATCGCCTGTATCGATTGCCGTTGCGGCGGTCATGCTTGTCGCGCCTCCGTTACGCTTTGTTCGAGTACCAGATCGTTCCGGTGGATCATTTCATCGCGTCCACGGTAGCCCAGAATTTTTTCGATATCACCGCTTTTTCGCCCCGCGATCAAGGCGGCATCAGTCGATGAATAGGCCGACAACCCGCGCCCGATCAACTGGCCGTTGCCAAGGCGCACGGCGACGGCATCGCCGCGGTTGAAGTGGCCTTCCACCGATGTCACGCCTGCCGGCAAAAGGCTTTTTCCGGATCCAAGAGCGACTAATGCGCCTTCGTCTATGACGATCGCGCCGGAAGACACCACGGCGCCCGCAATCCATCGTTTCCGCACCGTCAGTGGTTCTGATTTAGCTAGAAACCAGGTGCAGGCCGCGCCGTTTTCCAACCGCGACAGGGCATCGGATGGCTTGCCATCTGTGATCGCCATTGCACATCCTGCCGCTACGGCGATTTTGGCGGCCTCAAGCTTGGTCACCATGCCGCCGGAGGAGTATCCCGTTGGGGCCGCGCCTGCCATAGATTCTATCTCGGGCGTCAGTTCGCTGACTTCTTTGAGAAGTTCGGCGGATGGATCGGTCCGTGGATCGGCTGTGTACAGACCGTCAACATCGGACAACAGCACCAGCGTATCCGCGCTAATCATCTGCGCGACCCGGGCGGCGAGGCGGTCATTGTCACCATACCGGATTTCTTCAGTCGCCACGGTGTCATTTTCGTTGATTACCGGAACGGCTCTAAGGTTCAGCAGTGTCTCGATGGTGGCCCGGGCGTTCAGGTGCCGCCGACGCTCTTCCGTGTCGGAAAGGGTCAACAGGATTTGCGCTACCGTGACATCCTGCGCCGCCAGTGCTTCCTGCCAGGCATGGGCCAGTCGGATCTGGCCGGTAGCGGCAGCCGCCTGTTTTTGCTCCAAGGGGAGATCGCCCGCGGGAAGTTTCAGATGGGTCCTTCCCACGGCAATGGCGCCGGACGACACAATGATCACGCGGGTCCCCCGTGCGCGGATGTCTGCGATATCCTGGCCAAGGCGGTCCAGCCAGCCGGTTCGAATCCGACCGGTCTGTTCATCAACGAGCAACGCTGATCCGATCTTGATGACCAGCCGTTTCGACGTCTTCAGTCGGTTTGCCGTGTCGCAGCCTATGGGGTCCATGGAACACTCGCTTCTGCCGATGCGGCTTCCGCTTCTTCGGCGCGGTTGTGGTCGACCAGTGAACGAATTTCGCGCAGCGCCGTTTCTAACCCAGTGCCTGCCGCGCCAGAGATCGCTAGGACCTTCTGCCCCGACGCCTGTTCCAACTCCGTGCGCTTCTCGTCGATGAATTCTTCAGGAATCGCATCGATCTTGTTCAGCGCAAGGATTTCCGATTTGTGGTTCAGCCCGCCACCATAGGCTTCTATTTCTCCGCGGATGGTTTTCCAGGCGCCGATGATATCATCCTCCGTGCAATCGATCAGATGTAGCAGGGCGCCGCAGCGTTCGACATGACCCAGGAATCGGTCGCCCAAACCTGCACCTTCATGCGCGCCCCCGATCAGGCCGGGAATATCGGCGATGACAAATTCCGCTGTATCAACGCTGACCACACCCAAGACCGGATTCAGAGTCGTAAAGGGATAATCTGCGACCTTTGGTTTGGCACGCGACACCGCTGACAGGAATGTCGATTTGCCGGCATTTGGAAGCCCGATAAGCCCAGCATCGGCGATCAGTTTTAGGCGCAACCAGATCCAGCGTTCCTCTCCTTCGATGCCAGTATCTGCCCGCCGGGGCGCCTGATTGGTGGATGATTTGAACTGGGCGTTGCCGCGCCCACCCTTGCCGCCTTCCAGCAAAACAATTCGTTGTCCAACCCTGGTGAAATCAGCCAGCAGAAGATCGTGTTGGTCGTCGAAGATCTGGGTTCCGACGGGCACCTGCAGGATTACGGTGTCTCCCGCAGCGCCTGACCGGTTCTTGCCCATGCCGTGGCCGCCGGTCTTGGCCTTGAAGTGCTGCTGATATCGGAAATCGATCAGCGTATTCAGCCCGTCCACTGCCTCCACGACCACGTCGCCGCCGCGCCCACCGTCACCGCCGTCTGGGCCGCCGTATTCAACGTGCGCCTCGCGGCGGAAACTGACGCAGCCTGCGCCGCCGTCGCCGCTTCGGACGTATACTTTTGAGGTATCAAGAAACTTCATTGCATTGCTGACCCGTTGACCAATACGCGAATAGCGAAAGGCACCGTTCGGCCGAACGGTGCCTGAACTATTCCGATTTTGGCATGTTCTCGACCGGGATCAATCACCCGGTGAGGTTCGACAGGGCCTGTCAGGCCGACGGGTCGACCGACACGTAAACGCGACCGCCCGACGATTTTCGGAAGGAAATTTTGCCTTCGGTCTTTGCGAAAATGGTGTGGTCCTTGCCCATACCCACATTTTCACCGGGGTGCCATTTTGTGCCCCGCTGGCGAAGGATGATGTTGCCCGGGATTACCGCTTCGCCGCCGAACTTCTTCAGGCCGAGGCGCCGGCCTTCTGAATCGCGTCCGTTGCGTGAGCTGCCGCCTGCTTTTTTATGCGCCATCGTTCAATCTCCTTCAGACGAAATCGTCGTCGTCCGTTTACTTTCCTTTGGCCGGAGCTTTCTTCGCTTTGGCTTTGGCCTTTGCTTTTGACTTGGTCTTGGCTTTAGCTTTCGCCTTTGCCGGTGCCTTCTTGGCCGGGGCTGAGCCGTCGTCGGCTGCCGGGGCTGGCGTGGATGCTTCCGCTGCCGGAGCCTTCTTGCCCTTTGCCAGAATATCGGTAATCCGGATTACGGTAACCTGCTGGCGATGGCCCTTGGTGCGGCGATAATTCTTGCGGCGCTTTTTCTTGAAAATGACGACCTTGTCGGCTTTCTTCTGTTCCAGCACGGTAGCCTCGACGCGCGCGCCATCGACGGTCGGCGTGCCCACGGTCAGGTTGCTGCCGTCACCCATGGCCAGCACTTCGGCCAGCTCAACGTTTGCGCCAGCATCGCCGTCCAGTTTTTCAACTGTCAGGACATCGTCCTTTGCGACGCGGTATTGCTTTCCGCCGGTTTTTACCACTGCGTACATATTCGTTTCCGTGTCTACTCTTGTCCGCACCAGTTTGTGATGCCAAAAATTCGTTTTTGAACCCGTTCCCGAAAATTGACCCGGCGCCGGAAGACGCGGGAAAAACGGACATCTCGAGAGAGGGCGGAATATACGCTCGGATTGACGTGTGTCAACGGTTTTCGGCGTATTTAACCGCCTGTTCTCGCCATGTTTTCCGGCGTATGCGCGAGTGAAGTCGCTTAGTTGCGCCCGTACCCGCATTTATGTACAACCGCCGGCGGAGAGTTGCCGGAGTGGTCGAACGGGGCGGTCTCGAAAACCGTTGTGCCTTTAGGGGTACCGAGGGTTCGAATCCCTCACTCTCCGCCAGTTTTTCCTCTATATCAGAGATGTTCCCGGCCGGTTTCGGCAGGTGCCCGTGGGGACTGCGGTTCGGCAGGTTTTCGGGGGTGGGTTTCCGACTGCCAGAACCGGAAACCATCGCTTTGACGGTGTTAAGCGTATTTTTTGTCCAATATTTCTCGGGCCTCAAAATCCGGTTCCGCTTTGCGCAATTACGATGCTGCGGGGAACCTTGGAACGCATCGAAGCACTGCACATTCCAATGGCAAATCAGAAACGGTTGCCAAATTCTTCTAGAATTTTCTCTATTTTCTCTTTTATCAACGAATTCACACAGAGACGAATTCGCACCAGGCTTCCTGCACCGCGAATATCTGCGCAAAACCTTCTTTGGGAATGGCTAAACCCCTATGCAAAAATAGGATTTTCCCATTATTTGCTCGCTATTGTTCCCAAGGTACCGCGTTTGATGAAGACTCTGAGTGGGCTCAAAACTCGGGTTGAGATTTCGGTGAAAAGCAAAGGAGCCAGAATGGCTATACAGGACAACTATCGTTCCCGGAAAGCAGCATGGTGCGTCTTTAGTACGGGCGACATTAGGTAGTCGAATACTGATCTTTTACCCGTTTTGATGTTGATTTCAGCCTGCATTCCCGGGGTAATTGGCAGCGAACCGACATCTTTTCCCAAATAATTTCTGTCGGTTTCAATCTCTACCCGAAAGTATGGCTCCCCTTTGAAATCTGTCGATGTGTCCGCAGCTACGTTTTTTACGATACCATTTAATGAGCCATATCTCAGAAAATCGTATGTCAGAATTTTGACATCTGCCTTCTGACCAACCCCAACATACCCTACGTCGATGGGAGAAAGTTTCGTTTCGATGATCAGGGTATCTCGCACTGGCACGATTTCCATAATCGCCTCACCGGGTTGCACCACACCCCCGATGGTGTGCTGACGAAGGTTTTTTACGATACCATCTATGGGGCTGTGCAGAGCAGTCTGTTTCACGAGTTCAGAAGCTGTTTGTAGTTGTTCCCTGGTCTGCGCTAGCGCAATTTCAACGCGACCAAGCTCTTCTGAAACCTCTCTATTAAAGTCCAAAGTGTGTGCTTTTGATCTTTGTTTGGCTTCGGTATGCGCTTCTTTCGCTTTTTGAAGAGACGCCTTGAGTTCGGCAATCTCGGACTTTAATTGCTCATATTCATTTTCAAGATCTAAAACCTCCATTTTTGTTGCAAGACTATCTTTCTCTAGTCCTTTTGAAATCTGTAAGCGTTTCAGGGCAAATACAAGACTATTGGTTCGACCTTTAACTCTACTTTCCAGCTCTTTTATTTCAAGAATCTTTTGCCTTGCTTTAGCATCTAGGATTCTAATTTTTCCATTAATCTGCTGTTTTCGGTTTTCAAAAGTAAGAATTTCTTTCTGGAAGATTTTTTTTACTTTAGAATCGACGTTGTCGGGAAGGGTGAAAGTCTGCTTATCAAGTTCTGCCTGAAGCCGGTCACGTTTGATGATCAGACCTGCTACTTTGAGTTCAATTTCAGAGGATCTAACTCTGTCAGCGCCGAGGCGGAGTTGCATTAGACGCTCTCCCTTGCCTACCCTATGACCCTCCTTTGTCAGGATTTCTGTTACTATGCCTCCCTCAAGGTGCTGGATCAATTTGACCTGACCCTGAGGAATAACTTCGCCGTTAGCCACCGCTACTTCGTCTAGCTCACTCAAAAACATCCAAGCAAAAGCTGAGACAAGAATAAGAATAACCAGTATCGACAGGTATGCTTCGTGCGTTGGACGGTATTTTTCTATCAATTTTTCGAGTGCCGGCATTCTTGCCTCTAGGTTCATTAAACTTCCTAATCACTCACACCCGGGCGCCTGGTGATTTTTGGAAGCACATCCTCTCTGCGGCCGGTCAACTGTATTGTTCCAGCGCCCAAAAGAGAAATATTGTCGGCCTGCGCTAGGATCGCCGGACTATGCGTTACAATTATAATTGCCGACAACTCATGGATGGCCTTCTCTTTAAGAGTGTTTATGAGAAGTTGTTCGGATCGCTGGTCTAGGTTCGAAGTCGGCTCGTCAAGTGCAATCACCATGGGATTTGTGGCTAGCGCCCTTGAAATTGCAATCTTTTGGCGCTGACCAACCGATAAAATATGCCCGTTTTCTCCAATTTTGGTGCCGTAACCATCTGGCAGGTCTGACAAGTCTTCATGAAGGCCCATTGCTCGCGCAATTTGTATAATTTCCTCGTCGGTAACGTTGTCCTTAAAGCCGGCGATATTGTCCCTGATGCTACCGGTGAAGAGCGCACATTCCTGTGGGACATATCCGCACCAGTCAGCAATTTGTTTGTGAGTGAATTGCCGAATATCGGCACCGTCCCAAAGGACCTTTCCCGCCTGCGGGGAGTAAAGATTCAACATGAGCTTTAGAAGTGTGGACTTCCCCGACCCGTTATTGCCGACGATTGCATGGATTTTCCCCGGCTCAAAATTCAAAGTGACGCCACCAAAAACCTTTTTCTCTTCTTCATATGCGAAGTGCAGATCGTTTAACTCTATTCTCGATTGCGAAGGAAAAAACCCTAAAGCCTTCTTATGGAGCAAATCGGTTTCATGAAAAAGATTGCCCACCCTGTCTCTGGAACCACGGAACTGGTTAAGCGTCCTCCATGCCAGGGATAGTTGACTTAGAGGCTGAATCACCCTCGTTGCCAACATATTAGCTGCAATGAGTGACCCGATCGTCATCGTTTGCTCGAGAACTGCCATTGCGCCAAAGGATGTTAGTGCGACGGTAACGCCCATGGTTAGAACCACATTCACGTTTGCGTATAGATCCGCGATGCGTCCCCTCTGGAGAGCTCTTTCCATAGTTTGGGAGTGCTTTTCTGACCAAACGGACTTTAGGTGTGTCGCTATGTTAAGGGATTTCACGGTCGCCCGATGGGAGACCATTTCTATTAATAAGTTCTCAACTTCCGCACGCGAACCCTGTTCCGCTGACGTTGCATTTTGAGTTGTTTTAAATGCTAACCAGGCAAGGACTGAGAAGAGAGAAATTGTAAAAACAAAAACCCAAATCAGAGGCGGTGCAATAAGATAAATAATAGAGATAAATATTATGGAAAATGGGATATCTATAAATATTATTACAGTACCACCCCCAATGAAGTTACGAATTTGGGCAACATCACGAAAAATATTTTGCCAAAACCAAGCAGGTTTTTTCTCCAAATTATCAAGGTTGAGTTGGGAAAAACGATCAAAAACAGCCTCACCGAGGCGGCCGTCGACTTTCAGCGATATAAACTGCAATAGACGACTTCGCGCTTGTCTGAGGATAAAATCGAAAACTAGTGCAATGAAAACCCCCAATATAAGGGCTTTCAATGTATCAAGGCCTGCTTGGAAAACGACCCGATCATATACCTGGAGAACGAAAATCGGGGTTGCTAGAGCGAGAATATTGATAAAAAGAGTATACGTTATGACTCGGAATATATCCCGATCTGATAATTTTACGGTGGAGACGAGCCATGCGGGTAATCCGAGCATTAGCGCCCCTAAACGAGCACGATATCGTTAGCGACTATATCATTAGAAGCCGAGGCATTTCCGTGGTTTAGCAAAATTGTATAACCAGCGGATGACCCATTATCGTCATAAATAAGTGCCGCATCCGACTGCGAGTAGATCAGCACAGGATTGGAAGATGAAAACTCGCCTAACGTGCTATTGGTGCCATCGTAGCCAGCGTTAATTACCTCGAAATTGACACCATTGCTGATGGAGTTGAATCCGAAGCCCTCTTTTGAAAGGCTAATTTTATCGGTGCCCGATACAAAGTCAGCTAACGTGTCCCCGTTATTGCTACCTACCGTGCCATTTGAGGTTCGGACGTCGCCATCTGTTGAGAGCACATAGGCAAATGTGTCTGATCCGCCATTTCCTTGCAGCGTGTCCGCTCCACCCGATCCAGTAAGCGTCTCGGCATTAGAGCCACCAGTTATAGAATCGGCGGCGGAAGACCCAGTTATACCCTCTATATTCGAAAAACTATCGGTTTCAGCCGTACCAGAGATTGTTACGTTACCTGAACCGAAGTCGGCAGTGATCGCATTAGAATTACGGTAGTCGAGTGTATCGTTACCATTTTCGCCGTTGTAGGTGTCGTTTCCGCCGCCAGCTATAATCGTGTCGTTGCCATCGCCCGCGGAAACTGTGTCGTTCCCACCAAGATCAAAAATTGTGTCATTTCCGTCGCCGGTAGAGATGCTATCAGCGTTATCCGTACCGACGATCATATCGTTCGCTGCGCTATTTGTGGAAGTTCCGTTTTGGAACGACGTGAAAAACGTTTTGGTAACGGAGGCACCGGCTGTGATGTCGCCAAAATCAAGAGTAAGTGTTATCGCCTGGTCCACTTGGGATCCGGCGCGATCAACTGGCGTATTAAATGCGGAGGCCGCAAAGGCATCATTATTGGTAAAGCCAAAATTGGACGCTCTGGCGGAACCATCGGTAGAAATAAGGTTGATCGAGATTTGCGAGGTTGGACCTTGTGCTTGTGAAATTGCCGTAACATTATTGCCGCTTGGTTGCGATAGGACATCGTTTCGTGTTTGAAAGCTCCCAAAAAAATCAAAGTCTTGGTCGGGATCCATCGTCCTCATATATCGAACGTCCTCCAAAGTTACCGAACCGCTATTTTCAATAGTAACTGTTGTTTTGAAAAAACTATCGTTTCCGTCCAAAGAAATTACTTGTTTAAACGTGATACCCGTGGATGGCCCAGCGGTAAAAGTAGACGTCGTTTCTGCGCTAAGAGTTGAACCGGAGGACGTGGTCACCGTCGCCGCATTAATGTCGTTGGAAGATAATCCGCGGTCCTGCACAAAGTTTTGGGCGGCACCACTAATCTTTAATCCAATTACGTAACCCTCCACTGGAGAGCCCGGATTAAAGAAATCCCCGGACCTGCCGGACGGGTTCCCCGCAGAGAATCCTATTGGGTCAAAATTAATAGATATAGCATTTGGGGTTGATGCCCCGGCCGGGGCAACGCCCTGACTTCCCAAGGAACCAGCCTCCGCTATTCCTAATTCTAGAAATTCGCCGATTAAGAAAGTGTCACTTGCGACGGCTACGCCACCGGACGGACTCGAAGGGGGGGCAGCGCCAAATACTGGGTCAACAATTCGACTGGGGTCTACAAAGCCGAACTCGGGCTCCACAAAAAACGGATCAGAGAATGGGTCCGGACCAAGGAAGGGATCGAAGCCACCAAAAAATGGATCCGGTCCACCAAAGAATGGGTCCGGTCCACCA
>MDTA01039624.1_pt1 | contig 24771 bp, 20 predicted proteins | sample 811151 | NCBI WGS metagenome assembly MDTA01 (sample SAMN05326648, study PRJNA326480) | marine metagenome | isolation source: seawater | place: Indian Ocean: South | collected 2010
CCCACCGTTGGCCAGCGACGCCCTTGCCAGTCGGATTGTCTTCCCCTCAGTCGGGGTGACGCCATCTTCTTTCAGATGGCCGGGTTTGCCGGCTTCGCCGGGCAAACAAAAAGGGCCCCAGACGGGGCCCAAGAGCGCGTGCAACGCTACTTGCTAGCGATCATATTCAGGACGCGTAACGCCCTTGCCACCCAGCGCCACCCAGCATTTCGTCGCTGGCCCGCTCGTGGCCATTACCAGTGAGGTGTAATTCGCCTGCCGGCACCGCGAAGACGTGATAGGCCTCAGGGCCGAACGGGTCAAGCGCGGTATCAATGTACTGGAACCGATCGGGAACCGGCTCACCCGACATTGCCACCCGGAACTGCCGTTCCACCGTAGGCGTGGTTACATTCAAAGGCTGCTGTACCCAAAGGAAAACCGCTTTGTGCGGCACCAGATACTCGCAGCGCACCACTTCATAACCCTCTCTCAAGGTCAGGGTGGTAGGCTCTTTACCAGGCTCAAGTCTGAACTTGTGAATCGTTTTCATAGCTGCGCTCCTCTGGATACTGCGGAATACGATTCCATAATGGAGCAGTGCAGGCTTCGATAAAACAAGTTTTATTAAGCAAAAAACATCGTATTTTTCGATGCTTTAACAGAGTGAAGCCTAGCGCTCAAAGATCCCCTGACGAGCCTCGCAGATTGCCCTCACCCCCTCATGGGCCAGCTTTCGGCTTCGGGAGACCGCAAACAGCTGATCCGTCACCTCATCGAGCGAAGCAATCAGAGCCACCTGATACTGACGGCACACTTCATCCTGAATCATCGTAGGCGCCGCGAACACACCAAGTCCCTCCCGACCAAACACCTTGATAAGGGCGCTGTCATCGACTCGGGCAACCAGGTTCATTCGGACATTATTGAGATTGAACCAGTGCATCAGTTTCTCGAAATACGGCGCATCGGTAGCGTTCGCCAGTAACGGCTGGTGATTGAGCGAGTGAGGAAAGCCGGTCTTGAGTTGCTCCGCCAGTTCGGGTGCAGCAAACAGGCTGATGGTAGACTGGGATAATGGATGAACCGCAAAACGCTCAGGAGATTCTGCCTGGGGCATTCTATCGGTCAGTACCACGTCCAGCTCCTTCCGTTTGAGACTAAGAAGAAGGTCTTCCGTCCGGCCGGTCCGGCATTCCAGTTGCACGGGCCGGTTCAGCTTCATCGCCGGGTGAAGGAGGTAATAGGCGATCAGTTTGTGGATAGACGCCGATATGCCCGCAGACAAGGAAAGCGGCCTGTGTTCAGGCCCCGCCCTCAGGGTTTCAGACAACTGACCGGTTAGCTCGAAGATCTCATCGGCATAACTGCGAACCATATGGCCGAGCTCTGTGAGTACCAGTTGCCGGCGCTCGCGGCTGAATAACCGGCCGCCCACCGCGCCTTCAAAGGTCGCAAGCTGGCCACTGAGAGTCTGGGGTGCCAGGTCGAGTACCTCGCTCGCCCGGGCAATAGAGCCTTCGCAACTGATTACCCAGAAATAATAGAGATGTCGGAGGTTCAGATTCTCCACATCGGTCCCCTACTCCGCATTGAACAGTTCCGGGCTATTTTTTGCGATAGATGATGCCAGGGTGACACTGGACCATTTCGTAGAGATTGGGAAGCCCGTTCAAAGACTCAGAAGCACCAAGAATCAGATAGCCTCCGGGGTTCAGAGCACCATGCAGCCGGGTAAGAATGTCCTTTTTCAGTTCCGCTGAGAAATAGATCAGTACATTCCGGCACATGATGATGTCGAACTTGCCAAGCATGTATCGATCCAGCAGGTTCAATTCCTTGAATTCCACCATGGACTTGATTTGCGGTCGAATCTGCCAACCACCGTTGGCCGAGGGGGTAAAAAAGTGCTTTTGACGCTCCGGCGACAGACCGCGGCCGATGGCGATCATTTCATACTCGCCTCTCCGGGCAACCTCCAGCACGCTTTTGGAAATGTCCGTTGCCGTGATTTTTACATCCCGCAGCTTACCCGGCCGGGTGCGGCGGAATTCGTCAATTACCATGGCGACGGAGTATGGCTCCTGGCCAGTAGAACAGGCGGAAGACCAGATTCTTAACGGCTGGAGTGAACTGCGCTCGGCAAACTCTGGCAAGAGCTTTTCCTGCAGAATCCGGAACGGATGGTTGTCCCTGAACCAAAGTGTCTCGTTGGTCGTCATCGCGTCGATGACCACCTCGCGCAAGCCTGCCCTTCCAGGCCTCTTTAATCGTTCCAGAAGCTCTCCAAGGGAATTCAGGCTGTTTTCTTCGAGAATGCGCCGAAGCCTGCTCTTTACAAGATACTGTTTGTTATCACCCAGCAGGATGCCGCACGCATCCTGCAGGAACTTTTTAAAGGCTTCGTATTCCTGGGGCGTTATGTCCGCTTTCATTGGATCTCTTCGTGGGTGAAACCATCAGCCGAGCATCAGTGCTGATCAATAATTTCCATTACTCGCTCGGCCAGCTCATCCGGGCTGAATTTCGCCATGAAATCGTCTGCGCCCACCCTCTGCACCATCGCCCGGTTGAAGACACCGCTCAGCGAGGTGTGCAGCATTACATACATATCTTTCAGAGCCGGATCTTCTTTGATTCTGGTAACCAGGGTGTAGCCGTCCATTTCCGGCATCTCAACGTCAGAGATAATCAGAGACAGGTGATCATTTGCGCGCGATCCATCCTGAGTTATCTCTTTGAGATAGTGCAGTGCTTGCTTGCCATCGTTTTTGGTAACCACTTCCATTCCTATAGCGGTCAGGCAACGCTCGATCTGCCGACGAGCCACCGAAGAGTCATCCACCACCAGCACAGGCAAGTGGCCCGGCACACGTTCGGCACTCCTGGCAACCAACTCCTCCGTAACATCTTCCCTGAGCGGAGAAACTTCTGCAAGAATCTTTTCTACATCTATGATTTCTACCAGCTTATCATCAATCTTCGTCACCGCAGTCAGGTAAACATCCTTTCCCGCACCCTTGGGTGGCGGAAGAATATCCTCCCAATTCATATTCATGATTCTCTCGACACCAGCCACGAGAAAACCCTGCGTTTTACGATTGTATTCCGTAATGATCACAAAGCTTGTAGCTAACTGCTCCTGCGGTATGCCCGCGAGCCCTATCGCCATGCTCAGATCAATAATGGGAATGGTCTCCCCCCGAACATGAGAAACGCCTCTCACCACCGTTTTACTGTTGGGAATCGAGGATAACTTGGGACATTGCAGCACCTCTTTAATCTTGAAGACGTTGATACCGTATAGCTGCTGCCCCCGGAGCCGAAAAAGTAATAATTCCAGCCTGTTCTTACCGACCAGTTGCGTTCGCTGATTAACGCTGTCGAGTACCCCTGTCATGATGCTTTACTCCTGGCGCGCCTTTACCGGCATCAATATTGCTTTGACCTTTGTAAGGTGTTTTCAGGCCTGTCCAAGACAAATCTTTGACGCCTGCAACCTGTTAACGGTTAACGGCCCGAAAACCCGAATCCTTAGCGGATTTCGACAATACACACAGATAAACACAGCATAGGACAAACCGGTGCGTATGCGAATCATCTTTTTGGCTGCATTGTGTCTATCACTGAGCCCAATCACTCTGTCTTCAGAGAGAACCAGTGCTGAAGCCATCCGTGACGCTGCCCAGACGTTCCTGGCAGAGTGGTCCAGAACCCTTGCTGCCGAGGGCTACACGAGCCGCTACGAAGTTGGCGCTATCGACAGCCGCATCGCCCTTGCTGCCTGCAACCAGGGGCTGAACGCCGAGTTTGCGGGCGATCCGCTACAGACCACCAGCCCGTCGGTCCTGGTTTCCTGCAGTGGTGAGCGCCCCTGGAGAATGTACGTTACCACCAGCGTCGAGGTTCACGGCCCTGCCCTGATAGCAGCCCGTCCTCTGGCGCGTGGCGAACGCCTGACGCCGGACCTGGTCACCCTAAATTCGGTGCAGATCAATGCCAGTCGTCGCGGCGTACTCACCCGCAAAGAGTCCGTTTCAGGCATGATGATGCGCCGCCCGGTGAACGCCGGCACGGTAATGACCCCGGATCTCCTTGAAGCTCCCAACGCGATTGAGCGGGGTGACCATGTTATTATCACCGCGCGCTCAGGCTCATTTTCGGTATCATCTCGCGGTAAGGCACTGGCGAGCGCGGGCGTTGGAGAACAGGTACTGGTGGAAAATCTCCGCTCGTCCCGGACAGTCAAAGCTCGTGCCGTTGGCCCAGGGCGGGTCGAAATTCCGATGTAAGGCGGCAAACAGCAAGAGCGGCAAATGTTTTCCGTTTTGTAACTAAAGTATGGCGCGGATTTGCCGTTAAGCAGATATAAACCCGAATACGCCACTTTCTTGTGGCCCCAGGCAAGCAGGTATTGATATGTCAGTTGACTTAAATGGAATTGGCCCCGGCCAGGTCAACACCACGCGCACGACGGCCGACAAAGCCTCAGGCAATCAAACGTCACAGGCGCCCTCAGGCGAGCAAGCCAAGGCCCAGAGCCCCGCTGCCCGTGGCGAAAACGTGAACCTGAGCAATCAGGCGAAAAACCTGAAGCAACTTGAGCAGAAGCTGGGGGACTACCCCGAAATGGACGATGATCGCATCGAACAGATTCGTTCTGCTCTTGAGAACGGCACCTACAAGGTAGATGCCCAGAAACTGGCCCAGAAAATGCTTGAGATGGATAAAAGCATTTTCGGGTGAGTAAAGCATGACTGCACATGAACAGTTGAAAGCGATTCTTCAGGAAGATATCCGCCAGCTTGAGTTGCTGGCGGAAGTACTCCACCAGGAAAAATCCGTGCTCTCCTCTGCGGATATCCAACCCCTCCAGGAAATGACCAGCCGGAAAAACCAGATTCTTGAGGGCATACGCGAACGCGCCAAAAAGAAGATTCACCTGCTGGTGAATATGGGCTACAAGCCCAATGCCGGAGAGCCATCACGCTTCATTCGCGCCGCTGGTATGGATGAGCTGCACCAACTCTGGAAAGAAGCCGACACCCGTTTGCGCGAATGCCAGGCCGTGAATCAGAACAACGGCCGAATTCTTGGACACCTGCAAAAGCGCCTGTCACGCCTTACCGACATCTTCCGAGGTGCTTCCGCCCAGCAGAAGCTCTATGGTGCCAAAGGCCAGCAGACCAACGTCTCAAGCACCAATATTCTGGCCAGCGCCTGATACACCCATCGCTCACAGACAACGAAATGCCCGGAGATCTTCCGGGCATTTTTCGTTTCAGGGCAAGGTTTTCAACGCGTATAGATGGTCATCTGGGAATCCGGGTGAAAGCGGATATCGCGAATGCTGACATTGCCCATGGGTGGAGTCTGGCCGCCCATCACGCGAATATTATCCATCCGGATTTCCTCGATACGCTCCGGAAATGCCAGCCTCAGGCCTCCGTCTTCCTGTAGCGAGTAGCGAGGCTCTGAGTCCCGGTAATGCACACCCGTAATTGTAAGGTCTGAATCCAGAAAACTGAGCACCGGCACGAATACATTTGCCGCCAGTCTGATCCCTTCCACCACATCGACATCGGGAGATTCTCCTGAGAGATCGTCCCGGGCGCTGGCGGGCATGGAAGACACGGCCTCCAGACGCTCCATCAGGCCAATACCGCTTTGTGCAGACACCCCTGACATTTCCTCTTCCGAGAGGGGTGTGAGTCCGCTCCGCTCGTAGAGTTCGCCCGCTCCGGCGCCTATCTGCGCTGCATTGGTGTTGCTGGACGCCAGTGACACCAGGGGCTGAAATGGCAAGGTGACCATGGTAACAAGCGCTGCTGCATTGCGGTAACGCGACTGATGCTTGAGTACGCGGTGGAGTTCCCTCTCTGAGATCCAGCCGGCAGCAATTAACACCTCACCGAGGCGCTGCCCGGTTTCCCTCTGAGCACGAAGCCCTTCTTCCAGCTGACCTTCAGACAGGTAGCCACGATTGATCAGCAACCGGCCAAGCCGGGATTTCTCTTCAAAACCCTGACGGATTCTCACCAGATTCCTCCTGCAGTATCAGTGATCACCGTACAACCCGGCCCGGTATTCAACAGTCAAGTGAAGCGTAGCCCACAACCTCTGAGCGTGCTGTTCTGATTTGCCCTTAATGGCGTAATGATCTGTTAAGATCTGCACAAACTACGTAATAACCGGATTATCTCAGTATTCTGGTCACCACCTGTAACAGAGAGCTGCCTTGAAATGACAAATCCCGTAAAACTCGTCCCGATTGTGATGTCTGTCCTGTTTGCCTTCGTTGCCACTCTGCTGACCACCTCACCAGCCGTGGCGCAGAACGAGGAACCGGCACTTCCTGAGGTCCGTTTTGTCACGACGGAGGGCTCTTTCGTGCTTCAGCTTCGGCCCGATGTTGCGCCCAAAACCGTGGAAAACTTTCTGGCTTACGTAAACAGCGGTTTTTACGATGGCACCATCTTTCACCGGGTTATTCCCGGCTTCATGGTTCAGGCCGGCGGATTCGATGAGAACCTGGGGCGTAAACAGACCCGAGCTCCCATCGTGAACGAAGCTACCAGCACTCTGCCCAATCTCCGAGGCACCATCGCCATGGCCCGAACCAATGCACCGGATTCTGCCACCAGCCAGTTTTTCATCAATGTGGCCAACAATGATTTCCTGAACGCCGGAGTTCGGGGCCCAGGCTATGCGGTTTTCGGCAAGGTGACCGAGGGCATGGGTGTGATTGATCGTATCGCAGGAGTCCAGACCGGCTACCAGCGCGGAATGGCCGATGTTCCCGTGAGCCCGGTCATTATCGAGTCCGCCGAAGAAATCACAAAAGACAACTGAGTTCCATGATCACCGACCTTCGTCCGCCGGCAATGGAACCGGCGGAGCTGATATGGCAAGACGGAGTGCCTGAATCAGCCCGCTTTGGCGACGTCTACTTCAGCCGAGATGACGGCCTGGCCGAGACCCGTTACGTGTTCATCGAAAGAAATGGACTACCCGGGCGCTTCGCCGAACTCGACAGGAACAGCCACTTTGTGATCGCCGAGACAGGTTTCGGCACCGGGCTCAACTTCCTGGCGACCTGGGCGGAGTGGCTGGCTCAACGACCTGACGATCAAGACCACGCGATTCTTCACTTCATCTCGGTGGAGCGCTACCCCCTGGCTCTGGCTGATCTGGAAAAGGCCCTGGAGAGCTGGCCGGGGCTGCAGCCCCTGGCACGGGAGCTGATTGAGAACTACCCACCGCTGATCAAAGGCACTCACCGCCTGGTACTTGGCGGCGGCGCGATCAGGCTTACCCTCTGTTTTGGCGATGTACTGGACGCCTGGAACGAACTGGAATTCGTGGCCGACGCCTGGTTCCTTGATGGATTTGCGCCGTCGCTGAACCCGGACATGTGGCTTGAAAAAGCCATTCATCAGATTCGGGCTCACAGCCAGCCCGGCACCACCCTGGCCACCTTCACCTCGGTCGGCAGGGTTCGTCGTGCGCTGGCAGATGAAGGCTTTGAGATGGCGAAAGTTCCCGGCTTCGGGCGCAAGCGGGAAATGCTGACCGGCAGGCTGCCAACGTCGGAAGAGGTCACTGCCCCCACTGTCGGAACTGACCCCATCGTCATCATTGGCGCCGGGATCGCCGGTGCCGCTCTGGCCCGCAACCTGGCGGAACGGGGCGTTCCGGTGGTGCTTGCCGACCAGGCCAGCGGCCCCGGAGCTGGAGCTTCCGGTAATGACCAGGGGGCCCTGTACGTAAAACTCGGTGTCGAGTACAACGACCAGACAGAACTCGCAGCCACCGCGCTTTGCTTCAGTCAGCGCTTCTACCAACGCTGGCAGGGCGAGTTCTGGTACCCATGCGGGTTGCTGCAGCTCGCAGCCACAGACCAGGAGCAGGATCGCCAAAAGCGGTTTCTGGAACGCAGCAGCTACCCCGAAAACCTTCTGGCTGCCGTATCACCCGCAGAAGCTAGTCGTATTGCCGGCATACCGGTCCAGTGCGAAGGGCTATGGTTTCCGGGTTCCGGGTGGTTACAACCGGCCCGTGCGTGCAAAACGCTGATTGAGCACCCGCTCATCCGCACGATTTTCGGATTCAAGGCCGATACGCTGAGGTGGACAGACAACCACTGGGTCATTCAGGCCAGTGACGGGAGATCTCTCAGAGCCGCAAAGGTTGTGCTTGCTGCCGGCCATGAAAGCACTGCCCTCGCGCCTGTACCTGAGGGTCAGTCGCTGCGCCTCAAGCCCATTCGCGGACAGGTCACTCGTATACCCGCAGACGGCTGCCGGTTTCCAGACGTAGTCATTTGTGGCACCAAATACCTGAACCCCGCTTATGACGGCAGTGCCATAACCGGTGCCACATTTGATCTTCGCGACGATAACCCCGAACCAACGCCCGAGGGACATCAGGAAAACCTGGACCAGCTTCGGGAACTGCTGCCCTCCATAAACATCTCAGAGCACATACAGGCAGAACACCTGGAGGGACGCGTCGCATTTCGCTGTACCACACACGACTATCAGCCGGTGGCTGGTCCGTGCCCCGGTAACGATGAGACAGCCGGGCCCGGCGTGTATCTGCTCACCGGTTTTGGCAGCAAAGGCCTGGTATGGGCTCCCCTGCTGGCGGAATATCTGGCCGACCGGATCTGCCAGCAACCGGCCTGCCTGAATACCCGACTGGCCCGTCGTGTGGAAACGGGACGCCTTTACCGGAACCAACTAACCGTATAGTAATAAACTCGAGCTATAGCGAACGGTCCGGCGGCCGATAAACCTTCATAAGGTGGCAGTAGAGGGGGAAATCCCCGGAGAGGTGGAACCATGTCCATTTTCGTCAGTGAACCCGGACGTCCGATCGGAACCCGGTTACCCGAAGCGTTCCGAAGTCGCCGGGTGGGCGATGTCACCGAGCTGTCGGAGTCTGCGTCCATTTCTGCCGAACACAGCGAGGCTACCGACGCCGAGTTCCAGCAGGCCGTGCACAGCGGCGGTGGTGGTAGCAGCTTCCGCGCACTTCAGGAGTATGGTGCCGCTGCTGCGGGCGAACGTCGGGAGGAAAGGGTTTACCTGCCAGTCGCCGACATCAGCTCGCCAGCGCAGTTTTCGGTTCCTGCTTCTGCCACCGTCGCAGAGGCGCTGGAGACCATGGAAGAACACGGCGTTCACCATCTGGTCGTGCTCTCGGATAACAATGTCGCAGGCCTGATCGACCTGCGCTGGCTTCTTTCGTGGATTCACGAGAACAGTTCGGAAGCTTTGAACCAAAGCCTGATTCACATCGAACTACCGGCTTTTCTGACTGCATCTCCCGAAACCGATGCCCATCAACTGGCACGCCTGATGCTCGCTCACCGGCTGAATGCGGCCCTGGTCATCAATGCTGCCGGACAACCCGCCGGCGTGGTCACCAGCACCGACTACCTGAAGCTCTATGCCAATGCGGGCCGACAGGAAGGGGCGGTCTGACCCACCCCGGACCTGCAACCCGGAGGATTACGGCGTTATCGGTGTCAGTAACTCACCTTCCGGGCTGAAAACAAGCAGCATCCTTTCGCCATTTCGGTTTACCAACGCCACCACTTCATCGTCGCGGTAATTCTCCAGATCGAGAATGTCCAGACCTTCGAATGCCAGTTGCCTACGCCAGTTGCGGAAGGCTACGCCAGATTCGGATGTATCCACTCTCGCCAGGATACTCTCTGTGCCAGTCACCGGCGCCGCCTGGCCTTCAACAAAGCTCCCGTTGGTATTGCCCGACACCACAATATCACCGTCAAACCGGACACCACTGGTCAGGAATTCGTTGGATAGATCACCCGCATCATCAACGGTGTACGCGCTCAGAGGTTCGCCTGAAGTATTGAATCCCAAAACAAAGCCGGCCCGATTATCCAGCCGCGTGCGAATAATCTCATCCTCCGCATTTTCGGTACCGGCATCCTCTGGCTGTGCTTCACGGAATCGGTAGCTATAGGGCGCGTCGCCGACCAGCACCACCCCGGCACCACCATACAGACCGTCCCCGAGCGATTCAGAGCTGTCTTCACCCACCTGATACACGGTCGGTGACTCTCCGGTGTTGCCATTGAAGAAATACGGGCCAACATTTCCGAGGCCATCAAGCGTCATTGGCGACGCCCCGAACAGCAGAGCCAGCGAGCCTTGTGAGCTACCACCGACCACGGTCTCATCACCTGATGAGCCAACCTGCCGTGTCCAGGCCAGGGTCGGCTCCAGAGCCCCTGCGTTCTCCGCCGTATCAATGCGGGCCAGGAAACTGTCGGTGCCGCCCTGGTAGGCATCGGTATTCCAGGCACCGCGGGTTTCGCCGCCCACCAACACATAGCCAGTGGTGCCGTTAATGCCCACCCATCGCACCGAATCGTCCGCCGGCGTGCCAATTCTGAAGATATTGTTTCCGATCCAGCTCGGAAGATAGTTCCCCGAAGCACCGTCATAATGAAACAGGGCCGTTACCGCATCAGACCCGCCAACGGGAGCACCCGGTTCTGCCTGGTCAGAGCTAAAAGCAACGGCAATTTCATAACGATTCACACGGTTATTGTTTTCAGTGACCGTTCGTACACCAACGTCCAGGAATACGTCTGAAGGTTGCAGCGTTATCGCCGGGTCTGTCACCTCAACAATCTGCAGCTCCGTACCCGCCTGGTCATAAATGCGGACCTGAACCTGATTGTTCCCTGGAAGGTAGCCAGCAACAAACACCCGGCCCTCATGGCCCAAAGCCACATCCGTTGCCACAAAGCCATCATTCCAGGCCAGCGGTGCGATCAGGCGGTTCAGGTTCACCCTCATAAGCGTTTCAGAAGCGCCCCTGGCATACCCTGCCCGGCCAGCCTGGTAACTGACATCTACGCCGATGGGTGCTGCGTTGTCGTCCAATTCATCCTGTAGATTGTTATAGGCAAGCGCACGCACACCAAAGATGATTTCATCCTGCTCCAGCGGGAATACCAGCTCTTCTATTTCGTCATAGTCGTCCTGTGCATTCTTCTGAACAATCTCGAAGGTTTCGTCCTCGGCAACGCCGGTCAGTGCACCAATCCTTGCCAGTTTGGCTCTGAATAGGGTTTTACGGTCACCCGTGAGAATGGCTCGATACTCGCGAGTCGTCTCGGTATTGATCGTATCGCGGCTGCCGCCATTGACGGTTTCAATGCTGAGTAGCGGCTCATTGTCCTCGATGGAAATGTTGGCCTTGACCTCAACACTGCCGTTGCCCAGGGAGGCAATGCCCTGGCGAACCTCGGTCAGTACCATCGTCGCTACTTCTGTTGGTTCGGGAATCAGGTCGTCGACCACTTCAAAGGGAATGTAGCACTCGGTAATACCGGGCTTCAGCGTCACAACACCACTGGTTACCGTATCACCAGTCATGTCGTATTCGATGTACTCGAGAGGATTACCTTCTTTATCAACCGGATGATTCAGTTCCTCACTCAGCGCAATAAGGTCTTCACCGATGATGACTGTACCTGTGTTGGCACGACTGTATCTGCAATCCTGATGTTCAGGGGGAGGATCATTTTCAGGGTTGTCACAGGCAGTTGGGTCGAAATCAGAACGCAGCTCAAAGGCGATTTTGACTTCGGTAACGGAGGGTTGATCCAGATTTACTTTTACATACGCGCGCTTGGTTGGGTAGGTGACTGACTCAGTTCCATCCGGCGCGCCCTCATCCGTGAACTTCTGGAGCTCGTAAGAGTAAGTGCCGGCATCCATCTCAGGCACCGCACACCGCTCTTCCGACTCATCTTCAGACGCCTGACTTTCACCTTCTTTCAGGTTGGCTCCATCGAGGGTAATTACGTTTCGCTTGACTTCAATATCAAACGGCTGAAAACCCGCCATGCGGCCGTCCGTGGTGACTATCTCGATATTCTCGGTCTGGCCAAGATCAGCTTCACCCCGGTTGCCCCCGGATAACCCAGGCACACCGCGCATGATAATACCCTGACGCGCCTTATTGCTGGTGTCTTCCAGCGCAAGCCAGGATGGTGCATTAGTCAGTGAGTAATCGAGAATGCTTTCGCCGCCATAGGCGCCCCAGTTGTAGTAATACTCCACCCCCAGATAGGCGGTGGTTGGCGGGGCCCCCAACAAGGTGGGCTGGTCAGGATCTTTTTCGGTCTTGCAGCCGGTCGCTGCCAGGGCAATAAGGGCAACACCAAGGAGGCGGCCCGAGGCGGTTGAGCGGGAGAACAAATCGGCGCGCATGCAAAAATCCGTTTCATGACGTTATTGTTATGGCCGTGCCCGGATGCCTGGCATCCGGTTTACACACCGTTACAGATCAACGCCATGGTAGCCAATTTGAATCCGGAGCGATCTGCGCGAGTTCTCAGATTCTTTGGCCAGCAGCCCTCAGACCTCGATACCATGCTCCCGCAGCAGATTGGCCAGCCCCTCCTCGTCCAACACCGGCACCCCCAACTGCTCAGCCTTGGCCAGCTTGGAGCCAGCGGCCTCGCCTGCGACAACGCAGGCGGTTTTTTTGGAGACACTACCAGCAACCTTGGCACCGAGCTGCTCAAGCTTTTCCTTGGCTTGATCCCGTGTCATGCCTGAGAGAGTGCCGGTCAATACCCAGGTCTGACCACTGAGAGGCTGTTCATCGACTGACAGCACTTGCTCTTCCTGCCAGGTGACGCCGGCCTTTTTCAGCGCCGCCAGTGTTTCCTGATTATGGGGCTGACCAAAGAAGCTCCGGATATGACCGGCCACAATCGGCCCGACGTCAGGCACCGTCTGGAGAGACGCTTCATCCGCTTCGGAAATCGCTTCCAGCGTGCCGAAATGGGCTGCCAGCCCCTTGGCCGTGGCCTCACCCACTTCACGAATACCAAGTGCATAAAGGAAACGCCAAAGCACCGGTTCACGGGAGCGATCGATGGCGGCAACAAGATTTGCCGCAGATTTGTCGCCCATGCGCTCCAGACTTGCGATCTGAAATTTCGTCAGCCGGTAAAGATCCGCCACGGTGCTGACCATACCTTCGTCCACCAACATCTCGATCAAGCGGTCCCCAAGGCCCTCAATATCCATGGCTTTCCGGGAGGCATAATGCCGGATCGCTTCCTTGCGCTGAGCCGGGCAATAGAGACCGCCCGAACACCGCGCAACGGCTTCTCCTTCAATCTGGACAATATCCGAGCCACAGACCGGGCAGTGCTCGGGCATTTCAACCGTCGGCGCCTTGGCCGGGCGCTTTTCCGGCACCACCTTCACTACCTGCGGGATAACATCGCCAGCCCGGCGAATAAACACCGTATCGCCGATATGAACGTCCAGGCGTCGGATCTCATCCATATTGTGCAGGGTCGCATTTGACACGGTCACGCCGCCGACAAACACCGGTTTCAGGCGGGCTACCGGTGTTACTGCTCCGGTTCGGCCCACCTGGAATTCCACATCTTCAATGATCGTCAGCTCTTCCTGGGCCGGAAACTTGTGGGCGATCGCCCAACGCGGGGCGCGGGAAACAAAACCCAGCTCCTGTTGAAGATCGAGACGGTTTACCTTGAACACGATGCCATCGATTTCGTAAGGCAAGCTGTCGCGCTTGGCCATCAATTCGTTGTAGGCATCCAGACAGGCTTCCACGCCCTCAGCCTTGCGCATTTCCGGATTAATCCGGAAGCCCCAGCCCCGGACAAGCTGCAAACTGTCCCAATGAGTTTCAGGCAGTACACTTTCATCAGTTACCGCCATACTGTAGGCACACAGCTCCAACGGGCGCCTGGCGGTTACCGTCGATTTCTTCTGGCGCAGGCTTCCGGCAGCAGCGTTGCGGGGATTTACAAAGGTCTTCTCGCCCTGCTCTGCCAGGCGCTCATTCAGCTTCTCGAAACCGGCACGGGGCATGTACACCTCGCCGCGGACCTCAACAAGATCCGGATATCCCGAGCCACGCAGCTTGAGAGGTACCGACGGAATGGTACGAATATTGGCGGTGATATCTTCGCCGGTATAGCCGTCACCCCGGGTCGCGGCACGGGTTAATGTACCGTTTTCGTAGTGCAGGCTGACGGCGAGACCGTCCAGCTTGGGCTCACAGACATACTCAATGGCCCCGTCCGCTCCCAACCGGTCACGAACCCGACGGTCAAAATCCCGGAGTTCGTCCTCACTGAAGGCATTATCCAGTGACAGCATTGGCAGGCGATGGATAACTTCCTCGAAACTGGTCTCAGCGCTGCTGCCTACCCGGCGGGTCGGCGAATCCTCCGTCGCCAGTTCCGGGTGTTCGGCTTCGAGCTTCTGCAACTCCCGAAACAACCGATCGTACTCGGCGTCGGGGATCCTGGGGTCGTCCTGAACGTAATAGTAGTAATTGTGGTCTTCGAGGGTAGCGCGCAGAGAGTCCACGCGCTTCCGGATAGTTTCGGGAACGTTGGTCATCGGGTCTGGGGTCCGGACGGGCTATTAGGCTCGCTGGGAGCGCTGCTTGCGTTCAAACTCACGAATGCGCTGGCGACAGTGCTCAATGGTTTGCGGTGTCATCACGCTTCGACGCTCGTCTTTCAGTTCACCACCGAGGTTTCGCACCACACACTGGGCGGTTTCAAGCATGAACTCGAAGGCCTGCAAGGCATTGGTGGGCCCTGGCAGGCTCATGAAGAAACTGATACCGGGGGTGCTGAGCCCGGCCATGTCCTGAGGGCGAAAGGTACCCGGCTCCACGGCGTTGGCCACGCTGAATTGCACAGGCGTGGTGGTGTCCTCGGATTCATGGCGGTGGTAAATGTCCATATCGCCATGCTCCAGGCCGCAGGCCTCAAAAAGGCTCTTGAGCTTGCTGCCCTGGAACTGCTCACCGCTGCGAGCCAACACGTTAATCACCAGCACTTCCCTGGCCTCGGGGCGATTGGCTCCGGCCAGGGGCTGATTCTTGCGCGACTTGTTGGGCGTTCGCCTGGCGGTATCTTCCTCAACCTCGGTGGTAACCACCGGCGGCTCTTCCGCTCTGGGTTCGGGTTCGGCTTTGGCCTTTTCAGGAACGGAGGGCCTGGTTTTCGATCTATCCACCTCCGTTGCCGGAGTTTTGACCGCCTCGGGCTCAACGGGCTCGGATTCTTCTGTTTCCGGTTTCACAACCCTGGGCGGACTCAGGATGCCATCATTTTCATCCCCATCTCGGGCGCTCCAGCCGGATTCCGGGGTAACATCGTCTTCTTCATCGGCACTTACGGGGGCGGACATATCGCGCTTCAGATAGCCCCGGTCTTCCAGTGTCGAACGGGAAACCGTGCGGGCGCCGCCGTTTGGCAATTCCGGATTGAAGTCATCATCCAGCGGGGAATCCTTGAGTTCTTCTGCACCCATACCAGACGAAATGGCCATGGATTCCTTCCGAGCACGCCGCATTCGGCGCACACCGTCAATCACAATTCCAATAATAACCAGGGTACCTATGGCAATTAACCATTCCCTAAGTGACATAATGCTGCTGTCCTGTTTGCAGTTTGGAACGTTGCTACTCTAAGAAAAGCCCGTAATGAATACAACGCACACCGGGCCCAGATGGCGTTATTGTCATGGTTGGCGAGCATTTCGCCAACCTTTGCGTGCATCAGGCTTCCGCCAGTGCGGCGGCCTCATCCACATCCACAGACACCAGTCGCGAACAGCCTGGCTCATGCATGGTGACCCCCATCAACTGATCCGCCATCTCCATGGCAATCTTGTTATGGGTAATGTAGATGAACTGAACCTGTTTCGACATCTCCTTGACCATATTCGCGTAGCGGCCCACGTTAGCGTCATCCAGCGGCGCATCCACTTCGTCCAGCATACAGAACGGAGCAGGATTGAGCTGGAAGATCGAGAACACAAGCGCGATGGCCGTCAACGCCTTCTCACCCCCCGACAACAGGTGGATGGTGCTGTTCTTCTTGCCCGGCGGCCTCGCCATGATGGCCACGCCAGTCTCCAGCAAGTCTTCCCCGGTCAACTCGAGATAGGCATTGCCACCACCGAATACTTTCGGGAAAAGGGCCTGCAGGCCGCCATTCACCTGATCAAACGTCTCTTTGAAGCGCTGCCGGGTTTCCCGGTCAATTTTCCGGATAGCATTGTCCAGGGTTTCCAGCGCTTCCATCAGGTCGTTGTGCTGCTCGTCCAGGTAGGTCTTTCGCTCGCTTTGTACCTGATACTCTTCAATGGCCGCGAGGTTAATTGCTCCCAGACGCTGGATACGGTTACCGATTTTCTCCAGCTCTTCGGCCCAGACCTTTTCTTCAGCATCCTCTGGCAGGTGTTCGAGCACTTCCTGGAGTTTAACGTCGAGTTCCTTGAGCTGCTCAACATGGTTGCCGGAGCGAATTTCCAGGGCCTGGGATTCCATCTTCAGTTTTTCCAGCCGCGCCCGGATTTCCTGAACCTGATGCTCGGTTCGGCTCCGCCCCTGTTCGCGATCACGAACCTGTCGATCAATCTCTTCCAGGGCATCCCGGGCGGCACTGAGCTTTTCTTCTTCGGCCAGTCGTCGTTCCAGCAAGCCTTCAAGTTGCAACTGGAGATCCTCAATAGGCTCCTCGGCACTTTCGCGGGATTCCCTGAGCACATCCAGCCGCTCTTCCAGGCGCTCTTTCTGCATCTGCATCCGGTCGATAGTCTGCTGCAGTCCGTCGCGCTGGCTCTGGAGGGTCTGCAACTGTAGTTGCAGTTGATGAGCGTGATCACGGTCATGCCGGGCTTCCTGGCGCAGGCGGTCCAGTGTTTCCCTCAGAGAATCCCGTTGCTCCAGCAACTGCTCTTTCTCTTCCTCACTGTCCTCGCTGGATGCGAGTGCAATATCCCACTCTTCACGGGCTTCCTGGAGGTTGGCCTGCTGCTCTTCCAACGCCAGACCCACATCCGCAATGTCTTCCCTGATCCGGGACAGCCGGGCTTCAATCTGCTCTGCCCTGGCTTTCAGACCACTGGCACGTGAGGCCAGAGCCCCAAGCTCCCGCTCAACGTCGCTGTGGCGGGCTTGAGCCTCGTCCCGTTCGGTTTCGGCACGCTCCGCCTTCTCCTGGAGATGCTCAAGTTGCTCGGTTGCCTGCTCCAGCCTGGCTTCTGCTTCCGCCAGCTTTGCCTGCAATTCCGTTACCTTTTTCTGACGCTCAATCACACCAACCTGAGCAGCATCGGAGTCAGGCATCAGCAACCAGTCACGAGAGAGCCAGACACCGTCCCGGGTGATGATGCTCTCGCCAGGCGCCAGACCAGATCGGTTGGCCATGGCTTCAGAAAGGGTATCGGCAGCCTGAACCAAAGAAAGCAGCTGGCTGATCGCCCCGACACCACTCACCTTGGCCGCCAGGCCACGGGTTTCGGAGGCAACGGCACGGTCACTGACCACCGCAAAACCTTTGGGGGCCGATTCCAGCGCTGTAGCCAGTTGATCGAATTCCGGCAACGTCAGGCCCTGAGTGAAGCGGCCAATGACCTGCTCGACGGCAAACTCCCAGCCGTCCTCAATCGACAATTTCGCAGCAAGTCGCGGCGCGTCGGTCAGCCCCTGATCGGCCAGCCACGATTGCAGGGCATTGTCGCCGGCACCCATTTGTTCGTCCAGAAGTGCCTGCTGGGACTCCATCGTGGCTTTGAGGCTCTGTACCGTCTGGCGATATTCAGATGAACTCTGTTCGGCTTCGCGCAAAGCCTGTCTGCTCGAATACACCTGATCCTGCAGTTGCTGAATACGCTCCGCGGTTTCTTCCCTTTTCAGTTCCAGGGTTTCCTGTTCTTCCAGAAGCTGCTCGAGCTCCGAGCGATCCAATTGTCCGTCCAGCAGCGCCTGCTCATCGCGCAATTTCTGTTGTCGGGTTTTCAGCTGTTCGATGGCGTCTTCAAGAGAGCGAATTCGGGATTGCGCCAGTTCGGCCTGCCGGCGGGCATCCGATGAACGGGTACTGAACTCATCCCAGCGGTGCTGCCAGTCACTCATGGCCTCTTCTGCCTGCTGGAGCTTCTCGGCCGATTCCTCTGAACGTATCGCCAATGCCTCCTGCTCAGGCTCGATCATGTCGAGCTCTTCCCGGAGCGTGGCCAGCTTTTCTTCATCCTGTTCCAGTTCGCGGCCTAATTCGCGCTCGTTGGCCAGGGCCTGATCCAGCTCTGCGGCAGTCTGTCGGCTGCGCTCGCGCTGGTGCTCCAGACTTTGCTCAATACGGGCAATGTCGGCCCCGGCCTCATAGTACCGGGCCTGAGCCCGGTTAAAGTGCTCGGTCCGTTCATGGTGGTCTTCCCGGAGCGATTCCAGCGAAGTTTCCAGGTTCACCCTTTCGGTCAGGAACTTCTCAAGTTCCAGCTCGGTATCGCGGATTTTTCCGCGCCAGGTCTGAAGATCGTCATCCAGGGCTTTCCAGCGCAACACGGTTAGCTCGGCTTTCTTTTCGCGCTCTTCCTGTTTGTAGGCTTTGTATTTTTCCGCGGCGGCCGCCTGACGCTCCAGGTGCTGCAGTTGACGTCCAAGCTCTTCGCGAAGGTCTGTCAGCCGCTCCAGGTTCTCTTGAGTACGGCGAATACGGTTCTCCGTTTCCCGCCTCCGTTCCTTGTACTTGGAAATGCCCGCAGCTTCCTCGATGTACACCCGCAATTCCTCAGGTTTCGCCTCAATCAGCCGGGAAATCATGCCCTGCTCGATAATGGCGTAACTGCGCGGCCCGAGACCAGTGCCAAGGAACAGATCGGTAATGTCACGACGACGGCATTTGGAGCCATTCAGGAAATACTCGGATTGCCCTTCCCGGGAAACCCGGCGTTTTACCGAAATCTCGTTGAACTTCACAAACTCGCCGGGCGCCGATCCGTCACTGTTGTCAAAAACAAGTTCAATCGACGCCTGTCCCACCGGCTTGCGGGCACTGGAACCGTTGAAGATAACGTCGGTCATCGATTCGCCACGCAGGTACTTCGCGGAACTTTCACCCATTACCCAGCGAACGGCATCGATAATATTGGACTTGCCACAGCCGTTAGGGCCCACCACCGCGGTCATGTTGGAGGGGAAAGGCACCGTAGTGGGATCAACAAAGGATTTGAATCCCGCGAGCTTGATGGACTTCAGCCGCATATCAGGCGGTCTCCTCCGTGAGAATGCTCAGAACCTGGTGGCGCTGATGCTCGCCAAAGTCCTGAATAACCCGCTGCAGACGCTCGGAATCACCCTCAACGGCAGCATCGGCCAGACGACGGAAGAAGGTACCGGTTTCTGCGATCTCACTCCGGAAATGTTCCAGCGCCACATAGTAGGTCCGGCTGATGGCGGGACGGAAGTTTTCGAGGGTTTCCTCAAGAAAGGGATTGTCAACCAGACGGTAGGCATACTGCATGACCCCGAACCCCGCTTCAATGACCCGCTCTGCGGCATCGGGCGCATTCGAGTTCAGGGCATCAATAACCGCCTGCATTTCATTAACCTGCCCCATCATGCCGCCGAGCTGTTCACCTGGCCAACGCTCCAGCACCTTGCGAGCCAACATGCACAACAGATCGATGTAAATATCGTAAAGGGCATTCACCGAGCCTATCGTCAGTTCCGACACCACCGCCCCGCGCCGGGGATAGATCTCAACCAGATGACGCCGCTCCAGAATCAGCAGAGCCTCACGCACGGAGCCGCGGCTGACATTCAGATCACCGGCGACCTTGAGCTCCTGAATTCGCTCTCCCGGCTTGAGATCGCGAACAACAATGCGCTGCCCCAGATGCTGGGCAATTTGTTCGGATAGGCTTTCCGGTGCCTGAAATCTCATAAATCGACAGCTCGCTTGGTACATTCAAGCGCAGGAGTTTATCACAGGCTTTTGGCAGCCCCACCCCTTTGTCCGACATTTCGATTGCACGTCTTCAGAACCGGCAACCCGCTGCCGGAATTTTGACAACCAGGCAAATATTATCTGCCAGTTTATGGAATCGACTTTAACAGGAGGCGCTTTTCTGTTGTTTTTATTGGCTTTTTATCTTATGGCATTTTTTCTGCTTATTGGTACAGCAAATCACTTTGTCACCAGCAGAGCGTCCTACTGTGAAAAACCTGACATCGATCCGGCCAAACACTTCCCGCCCCGCGCGGCTTGCCGCTTTGAAGCAGTCGTTCCAGGACTGGAACAACACCTCCGATGTCATGGCCCGGCTGGCCAGACGCCTGAGCACCACTCTCTCCCTCGAGGCGCAACTGTCGATTCTGGCGGAGGAGATGACAGACATGGTGCCTTTCGACTCCCTCAATTACAGGCACCGCATCGCCCGTCAGGACTTCGTTTTTTCCACTGGCATGGGTGGGCCCCATCGCTGCGAGTACCGTCTCTCTCTGGAAGGTCACCAGTATGGCACTCTGACGTTACACCGTCGCCAGCGATTCAGCGAAGAGGAACTGACGGGTATCGAGATGATGCTCTCCGGTGCGATCTGCCATATTCGCAATGCCTGCCAGTTCATTGCCATCGAACAGACCGCACTGACGGATTCCCTGACAGGCATTGGCAACAAACGGGCACTGGATGAGGCGCTCCAGCGCGCCAGCGCCATGGCGGACAGACACGGCGCCCCCTGGAGCCTGATCCTGTGCGATCTGGATCACTTCAAACTGATTAACGACAACCACGGCCACGTGGTTGGCGACCACATTCTCGCTCGCACCGCAGAAAAGCTTGAGCAGGCCCTGCGTAATTCCGACACGGTCTATCGCTTTGGTGGCGAGGAGTTTGCCATTCTCCTGCCTCATACCAACGAGCAGGAAGCCCGTGACGTAGCAGATCGGATTCGGGGTGCCATTGAAAGCATTCGAGTGGACGGTGGTGAAACACCTTTGACGGTTACCGCCAGTTGCGGTGTGGCGATGCATCTGACGGATGAACAGCCCGAGCAATGGCTTGCCCGGGCCGACGAAGCACTCTACCGGGCCAAGGCGGCCGGCAGAAACTGCACGCGGGTATTCGCAAGTATTTCCTGAAGAGAGGCCTCAGCGTGCTGGCTTTCTGCCCTTGCCTGCAGATGGCTTCCCGCGGGAATCTGACCGGGCTTTTGGCGGCGCACCATCGGCGACTTGCCAGCTTCCACCTTTACGCGTCCGTTGCAGTGATTTACCAGGACTCTTGCGGCGCTTGCGATCATGGGGAGCCTGCTCTCCCGGAGTTTTCTGAGGTACAGCAACGCTGCCGAGCCCGACGGCACGGCTCAGCGCATCAACACCCTTCTGATCCAGCTCTTCCCAACGGCCCATGGTCAACCGGCTGGGCAGGAAGATCGGTCCATACCGTACCCGCTTGAGACGACTCACCCGAACGCCCTGAGATTCCCAAAGACGGCGCACCTCCCGGTTGCGACCTTCCAGCAAGGTTACGTGGAACCACTGGTTCATACCTTTGCCACCCGCCGGGCTGATATCGGTAAACTTGGCCATGCCGTCTTCAAGCAGCACACCTTCCTTCAGGCGCTCAATCATGGCGTCATCCACTTCACCGAATACCCGAACCGCGTATTCCCGGTCAATCTGACTGGAGGGATGCATCAAGCGATTCGCCAACTCACCGTCGGTGGTAAACAACACCAGACCGGTAGTGTTGATATCCAGACGCCCAATGGAGATCCAGCGCTGGTCCTTGAGCCGCGGCAGGCGGTCAAACACCGTGGGCCGCCCTTCCGGGTCTTTCCGGCTGGTCACCTCACCTTCCGGCTTGTTGTAAATCAGCACCCGACGCACAACTTCGGCAGCTGAACTCACGTCCAGCAGCTTGCCATCAAGCTCAAAACGATCAGAAGTGGAAGCCTTCTGGCCAGGCTGAACCGGAACGCCATTGACCAGCAGTCGACCGGCCTCTATCCAGCCTTCCACTTCCCGCCGGGAGCCAACGCCGGCGCGGGCAAGCAGCTTCTGCACCCGCTCGGGGCCTGCACTTAGAGACTGATCGCTACGGGCTGTTTTGTTTTCGGGGCCTTTTGCCGCCATAAGGGTAGATATCCTTGATATACGGGGCTGAAACCTGGGTTTCAGTGAAGTGTCTGATCCGATTCAGGCGCCTGGGACTCCGAGTCAGAGTCCGGACTGGCACCGGAACCATCAGGAGAGTCGAATTTGATCTCTCCCTGCATGTTCTGCTCTATTTCCCGACCGATTTCCTCAAGGTCACGCACCTCAGAAAGCGGAGGCAGTTCATCCAGCCCGGTCAGGTTGAAATAATCGAGGAACTGGCGTGTGGTGGCATACATGGCAGGCCGCCCAGGGACATCCCGATGACCGACCACGCGCACCCACTCTCGCTCAAGCAGTGTTCGAATGATATTGCTGCTTACCGTAACCCCACGAATATCCTCGATCTCGCCACGGGTGATGGGCTGACGATAGGCAATCAGGGCCAGAGTTTCGAGAAGCGCCCGGGAATAACGCTGGGGCTTTTCCTCATACAGCCGACCAACCCATGGCGCAAACTCTTCCCTGACCTGCAATCGGTACCCGCTGGCAACCTTACTAAGCTCGAAGCCGCGGCCTTCGCAGGATTGCTCCAGCATCATCAGCGCATGCTCCATCACCTGCCGGGCCGGGCGCTCATCTTCGCCAAACAGCTCGCGCAGCTGCTCCAGAGACAACGGCTTGCCGGCCGCCAACAGTGCCGCCTCCGCAATAGCCTGAATACGGGCCAGATGTTCTTCGTTCATAGTGTCACTCGATCCTTCAGCTTGCCGCCCGCGCCCTGACATGAATGGGGCCGAGCACTTCCGCCTGAACGATTTCAATCAGCTGTTCTTTCACCAGTTCCAGTGTGGCAAGAAAGGTGACCACCACGCCAAGCCGGCCCTCTTCAAGGGTAAACAGGCTCTCGAATGTTACGAACCGGTCGCCCTGCAGCACAGACAGAATGTGGGACATCCGCTCCCTTGTCGATAACCGCTCTTTCTCGACATGGTGGCTGGTAAACAGATCCGCCCTCTGCAAAACACCCTGCAACGCCAGTAACAGCTCCTTCATATCAACGTCCGGATGGGGTTGCGATGACGGAAGCTTGGGTAAAGCAGCGGAAGCCGGATAGGTATCCCGTTCCATGCGCGGGATCTCATCGATATCCTCCGCAGCCTTCTTGAAGCGTTCGTACTGCTGCAGCCGGCGAATCAGCTCTGCCCGGGGGTCAATATCGTCTTCATCGTCACTCTCCTGGCGGGGTAGCAACATACGGGATTTAATCTCCGCCAGGGTCGCAGCCATCACCAGGTACTCGGCTGCCAGCTCGAACCGCATCGCTTCCACCGCACCAATGTAATCCATGTACTGGCGTGTGATTTCACTGACATCAATATCGAGGATATTCATGTTCTGGCGGCGAATGAGGTAGAGCAGCAAATCCAGCGGCCCCTCAAAGGCCTCCAGAAAAACCGCGAGGGCATCCGGCGGGATATATAGATCCTTGGGGATATCCACCAGGGGTTTGCCGGATACGAGCGCCAGCGGCACCTGTTCCGGTGTCGTTGCCTGCGCTTCTTCCGGCTCCCTGGTGTCTTCGGTCATGCCTTTGCCAGCCTTTGACGTTATTGGCGGTCAGGAATCAGCGGTAGCTGAGCCCCATCGCTGCACGGACTTCTTCCAGGGTATCACGGGCGGCATCGCGCGCATGCTCTCGCCCTTCCTGCAGAATGGAATGCACCAGATCCGGATTGCTCTCGTATTCCCGGGCACGCTCATGCAACGGCTTCTGTTCCTCGATGATGGCATCGATCAGCGGCTTTTTGCAGTCCAGGCAGCCAATACCGGCGCTGCGGCAGCCTTCCTGTACCCACTGGCAGGTCTGCTCGTCCGAGTAGACTTTGTGCATACCCCAGACCGGGCACTTCTCCGGCTCGCCCGGGTCTGTCCGTCGCACCCGCTGCGGGTCGGTTTGCATGGTCCGGATCTTCTGAGCAACACTGTCCGGATCTTCACGCAAGCCAATGTAATTGTTGTAAGACTTGGACATCTTCTGTCCGTCCAGCCCCGGCATCTTGGATTCCGGCGTCAGCAACGGCTGCGGCTCCGGCAGTATCACCTTGCCGCCGCCTTCAATGAAACCGTATAGCCGCTCGCGGTCACCCAGCGAAATGTTCTGCTGTTCTTTCAGCAGGGCCCGTGCGGTCTCAAGCGCCTCAAAATCGCCTTCTTCCTGATACCGTTTTTTCAGGTTGCGATAGAGTTTCGCGTTCTTTTTGCCCATCTTGACGATAGCGGCCTCGGCCTGCTCTTCGAAACCGGGCTCGCGGCCATAGATGTGATTGAACCGACGGGCAATTTCCCGGGTTATCTCAACATGGGATACCTGGTCTGCCCCCACCGGAACCTTGCCAGCCCGGTACATCAGGATATCCGCAGTCTGCAGCAGCGGGTAACCAAGGAAGCCGTAGGTGGCCAGATCCTTTTCCCGCAGTTTCTCCTGCTGATCCTTGTAGGTGGGAATGCGCTCCAGCCAGCCCAGGGGCGTGATCATAGACAACAACAGGTGCAGCTCGGCGTGTTCCGGTACCTGGGACTGGATAAACATGGTGGACGAGCCCGGATTAACTCCGGCCGCCAGCCAGTCGATGACCATATCCCATACGCTTTGCTCAATGCCTGAGGGATCATCGTATTGCGTGGTCAGGGCGTGCCAGTCCGCCACAAAGAAGAAGCACTCATACTCGTGCTGGAGCTTGACCCAGTTTTTCAGCACACCATGGTAGTGGCCGAGGTGCAGCTTGCCGGTCGGACGCATGCCGGACAACACTCTTTGCTGGGAATCGACAGAACTCAAAGCAC
>MDTA01153888.1_pt1 | contig 24771 bp, 23 predicted proteins | sample 811151 | NCBI WGS metagenome assembly MDTA01 (sample SAMN05326648, study PRJNA326480) | marine metagenome | isolation source: seawater | place: Indian Ocean: South | collected 2010
CTGGGCGATGAAGAAAATTTCTGGACAATGGGCGACACAGGGCCCTGCGGTCCCTCTTCGGAGATTTTTTATGACCATGGAGAAGAGGTAGAAGGGGGTCCGCCTGGAAGTCCAGAATCTGAGCTTGATAGATACGTAGAGATATGGAATTTGGTGTTCACTCAATATGATCGCCAGCCGGATGGTTCTTTAGAAATTCTTCCAATGCAATGTGTGGATACTGGAATGGGCCTCGAAAGAATCACTGCTGTAAAACAGAGAGTTACCGATAATTACGAGATTGATTCCTTTCAACGCCTCATCAAGGCGGTAGCGAGTTTGCTTAATGTGAGTGACCTTAACCATGCTTCGATGAAGGTTATTGCAGATCACATCCGCTCCACCTGTTTTCTAATTAGCGACGGAGTGCTGCCTTCAAACGAGGGCAGGGGATATGTCTTGCGAAGAATTATAAGAAGGGCTTTGCGTCATGGGCATAAGCTCGAGAACAATGGAGCTTTTTTCTCTGAACTAGTTTCTTTTGTGGTAGCAGAGATGGAGAACGCGTACCCCGCCGTTAAAGATTCTGAGAAGCAAATAAAAAAAATTGTTTTGAAAGAAGAGAATCAGTTTCGGGCGACACTTGATCAAGGTTTACGAATATTAAAAGAAGAGGTAACTCGGATTAATGGAAATGAGATATCTGGAGATTTTGCTTTTAAACTTTATGATACCTACGGTTTTCCGATTGACCTTACGGCTGACATTGCTCGAGAGAGCGGCTTGGTAATCGATATGAACGGATTTAATGCAGCGATGGACGAGCAAAAGAATAGAGCGCGCTCCGCAAGCAGTTTCTCCACCGCCCATAAGCAGGGATTATCTCTGGGGTTAACGACCGAGTTTTTAGGATACGAAGCGCTGGGCTGTCGAGCAAAAATTACGGGTCTTTTGGACCGAGGTATCACCGTAGAAGAAGTAAGTGGCGAAGGAACGTTTTCGTTAATACTCGACCAAACGACTTTTTATGCGGAAGCAGGGGGGCAAATAGGAGACATTGGAGAAATTGATGGCCTTAACTCGAGTTTCAAAGTCTCGGGAACAACAAGTGTTTCTGGCGCATATCTTCACGAGGGAACGATTGAAAAGGGGTCGATGAAAGTTGGCGATGATGTTTCTGTGGAAGTGAATCCTGAAACCAGAGAGGCAATCAGAAAGAATCACTCAGCTACTCACCTGCTTCATGCTGCTTTGCGAAAAGTTTTAGGAGAACACGTAAAGCAGAGGGGTTCCCGGGTTAGCGCCGAAACTCTTCGCTTTGACTTCTCTCATTTCGACCCGGTTTCAGAAGATGAATTAATTCACATAGAAGACCTAGTGAATGAGGAGATCCGAGAAAATTCGAAGATCATAACGGAAGTAATGGATATTGATCAGGCGATGAGGCTTGGCGCGATGGCTCTTTTCGATGAGAAGTATAGCAAAGAGGTCAGGGTCCTAAGTATGGGAAACGATTTTTCTATTGAACTTTGTGGCGGAACTCACGCAGCAACCACAGGAGAAATAAGAATATTTCAAATCATGTCTGAACAGGGCATAGCTTCGGGTGTGAGACGAATTGAGGCTACGACCGCGTCCAATGCCATTGCTCATCTCAGTGAGCAGCGAAGATTAGTCTCAGAGGGTAAGGCGTTATTGAACGCAAGCGACGCTGATTTCATAGAAAAAATCTCTCTTCTTATTGAACAGAAAGACGATCTGGAAAAAACTTTGAGCGCGTTACAGAAAAAACTCGCCCTCTCCAGTCATGAATCAGCTTCTGAAAAAACTATAGCGCTTGGCGATATAAAAATAATTTTGTCTCGTCGCGACGATATAGACCCAAAGATGTTGCCCGCGGTTATGGATAAATTAAAAAATAACCTTACAAAAGGAATTGTCGTGATTTCCGCAGTCACTGGACAAAAAATTGGTTTGATAGTCGGCGTTACCAAGAATTTTACGCAGTATATAGATGCGGTAGTATTAGCAAATCACATAGCAATTCAGGTCGGGGGAAAGGGCGGCGGACGCCCTGATATGGCTCGTGCTGGTGGTAGCAAACCAGAAAAATTAGATGCAGCTCTTGCAAGTGTTGAAGGATTTATCCGTAAAAAACTAAGTGACCAAAAAGAAAATATCTAATTAGACTGATAACAATCGAGTTATCGCGAAAAAATCAGGTTGGAAAGAAATTAATTGGCTTTATTCGTTAAAAAATTCGGAGGAACGTCGGTCGCGACGCTAGACCATATCGGAAGAGTCGCTGATAAGATTATTCGAAGCAAGCTGGACGGCGACGATGTTGTAGTTATTGTTTCGGCAATGGGAAAGGAAACTGATCGACTGGTTTCTTTGGCAGACGACTTGAATTATCAAGGAGCCAGTGGTGCGAGAGAACGAGATGTTCTGTTGTCTGTGGGAGAGCAGGTGACCATCGCACTTCTCTCGATGATGCTTCTGAAACGGGGATACAAATCTGAATCATTTTTAGGGAGACAGGTGAAAATTTTGACCGATTCGGCGCATACCAAGGCTCGTATACTTGATGTAGATACTGAAAAGCTTGAAGCGAGAGTAGCGCAGGGAGTGATACCTGTGGTGGCTGGTTTTCAGGGCGAGGACAAAAACGGAAATATTACTACGCTTGGAAGAGGCGGTTCAGACACAACCGCTGTTGCCCTTGCTGCAGCGCTAAAGGCAAAAGAGTGTCAGATATATACTGATGTCGAGGGGATTTTTACAACAGATCCAAGGGTAGTTGAGACAGCGAGATGTTTAAATAGAATAACGTTTGAGGAAATGCTTGAGCTCGCAAGTCTTGGTTCTCGAGTGCTTCACACCAGATCCGTTGAATTCGCGAGTAAATATCAAGTTCCGTTGCGAGTCACCTCTAGCTTTACTGATAGCCCAGGAACCTTGATTACTGATGAGGAGAAAAGTATGGAAGCGCCGATAATATCCGGCATCGCATTTACTAAGGACGAAGCAAAACTTACTATTCTTGGAGTCGAGGACGTTCCTGGAATTGCCTCCTCTATTCTTGGACCCATAAGCAGAGCCGATATTGAAGTGGATATGATTCTGCAGAATATAGCTGCGGATATGAGTACGGACTTTACCTTCACTGTTGCCAGATCGGACTACCCGAAATCTCTGGAGATATTATCAGAGGTCTCTAATGACTTGAGCGCGAGAGAGATAAAGGGGGATGACAAGATTGCTAAGGTATCGTTGGTAGGGGTTGGTATGAGATCTCACGCGGGGGTAGCTAGCAAGATGTTTGAAGTGCTCGCGAACGAGGGCATAAATATCCAGATGATTTCAACTTCTGAGATCAAGATCTCCGTTGTGATCCATGAGAAATACTTGGAGTTAGCTGTGCGGGCTCTCCATTCAGCGTTCGGTCTTGAAAATTCTTAGAGAACCTTTTATAAATTTCTTCGAACTGAGGACATTCGAATTTGATTCGAGTAGTTTTTTATTCGTCCAGGGCTGGGAAATAGTCAGTACTGCGTCAACGCCCAGTCCACACTCTCTTAGTAAGAGAGTCCAGTAGCAACGGTTTCCCATCTCCCGTCTTTTACTACTGAGAGCACTGACTCATTCACCCCGTTGTGGTCCTCAGCGCTGAAGCTAACTTTGTAGCCAAACAGATCTTCATAATCGGTTATGGATTCCAAGGCTTCTATGAATTTCTCAAGAGAGAGATTCTTGCCCGCCATCTCAAGTGCCAGAATAACTAGATCTGCAGCCCTATAGCCCTCCATAGCGGGAGTGCCAGGTTCTCTTCCAAAACGTTGTTCATAGCGATTCCACCATTCAGAAATTGAATCTGGCAGATCTTTCCCTTTATATAGTTTTGCCATATGAACGAACGCATGATAATTCTCTCCAGAGCCACTTTTTTGGTCCGCAATTACTTGGGCGTATGCGGCGTTGTTTCCTACAAAAATTGCATCGATGCCAAGTTTCCTAGCCGTTTCTAAAATTAAGATAGTGTCTCGGTGAATAGTACCCAAAAAAATTACATCGCAGGAAGCATTTTTAAGCTTTAAAATCGCAGCTGTAAATTCTGATTCGGTTGGCTTGTGCGCAGATGTTTCCCAAATCCTCAGCCCCATCTCTTCTGCCTGATCCTCAGCGCCTTCTAGTATTTCCTGTCCATAATCTGTATCTTGGTATATCACACATGGTCTTTGATTTCCTTTTTCCGCAAAAAATTTTAAGCCGGCACGAATTTCATCATAATAAAGCCCGCGCTGAGAGAACTTAAGCCGATTGAAAGGCTCGACCATACTTCGCGCGCCAGTCAGGGGAAAGAGATTAGGCACACCTGCAGCAAGTTGTTGAGACAAGACGGCATTATTTGGTGGTGTTCCTAGAGCCAGCAACATCGCGAAAATATTGTCCCTATTAATAAGTTTGTTGGCTGCTTGAATTGCTCTCGGGATTTGATACTGAGTGTCTTCGACGATGAACCTGATTTTTCTTCCATGAACGCCTCCTTTAGCATTCATCTCTTCAAACCTCATCCGCGCTCCATTAATTGATCCAACTCCCCATATTGCCACTGGACCAGATAAATCAGTATGTGAACCTATGACGATCTCCGAGGGAGAAACCCCTCTACTTTTTAGTTGATTTTTGTCTTGGTAATTTACTCCCGTTGTTTCGGAGCAGGCAGCTATCAGAAAAAAAAGTAAGGTTAAGAAAAGATGTCTAATACATTTCATTTATAAGTTCTCCATATTTGTTTTCTACAACTTTTCTCTTAAGCTTCATTGTAGGCGTCAATTCTTCATCTTCAGGATCCAGCATTTGATCTATTAACCGAAATTTTTTTATAGTTTCGACCCGTGCAAACTTACTATTTACTTTTTCTATTTCTGAAGCTATCAAGGCTTGTACTTGATCGTTTCGGCAAAGGCTAGTGTAGTTTGTAAAGGGAACTTCATTGTCTTGAGCGAACTTAGTTACGTTCTCGTGATCGATCATTATAAGGCAGGAGAGGTATTTTCTTTTATCACCTATAATTACCGCGTCCGAGATGAACATCGAGAATTTTAGCTGATTTTCGATTTCGCTCGGCGTAATGTTTTTACCGCCGGCTGTAATTATAATGTCTTTGAGACGGTCTAAGACATAGACATGACCATCATTGTCGATCTCTCCAATATCTCCAGATCTTAGCCAATCTCCCATGAAGGTTTCAGCTGTTTTATCTTCTCTATTCCAATAGCCTTGGATTACACCAGGCCCTTTCAGAAGCAACTCATTCTCTTTGGAAAGTTTTATTCTTGAAAAGGGAACTGTTTGGCCCACACTTCGATCTTTCACCTTGTTTAGTGTATTGGCTGTGATCAATCCACTGCACTCAGTTTGTCCATATACTTCCAGCATTGGCTTTCCTAATGCCCAATACCAATCTATTAATTCTGGAGCAATGGGCGCTGCTGCCGTCGAAAGCCATCTGCAATTGTCGATACCAAGAAATCTTTTGATGTTTCTAAGGACTAAAAGATTAGCGACAAAAAAAGAAGTTTTTAGGGATAGAGGAAGTGGTTCACCAGATTTAGTGAACTCTGCTGCAGCGTACCCGATTTTTAATGCTTTTTTATACGCCCATTTCCCAAGGGATGTACCATCCTTAATTTTTATTTCGATACTACTATGCAGTTTTTCCCAGACCCTAGGAACAGCAAAATGTATGGTGGGCGATATTTCTTGCATATCGTGGAATACGGTGTCGGATTCTTCAACCAGATTAATTGTGCAACCCGATTCAATGCAGGAAAATGTGTAGAACATGCGTCCCGCGATATGAGCTAGAGGCAGAAATCCTAATTGCTCATCCGACTTATCGATACCATAGATGTTTTGTATCGTTATCATCATGTATAACATATTGCGATGACTTATCATTGCGCCTTTTGGAGCGCCCGTGGTGCCTGAAGTATAGGTCAGAGTTAGAATATCTTCAGGAGCTGCTTTTTTGATCGCTTCTGTCCAGAGTTCTGGATGATCTCGGTGGAATTTCTTTCCTAACTGGAGCAGTTGATCAAAACTAATACACATCGGATCATGAAAGTTTCTTAATCCCTCCATGTCAAAAATTATTATCTTCTCTAAAGAGGGTGTCTCATCTCTTACCTTTAGAACCTTATCCAATTGCTCCTCGTCTTCCGCGAAATAGAAACGAGTTGAGCTATCATTTATCAAGTACTTTACTTGAGGAGCTGCATCGGTCGGGTAAACTCCGTTCGTAACTCCGCCACAGCAAACCACTCCTAAATCGGCGAATAGCCACTCTTTACAAACTTCCCCTGCAATTGAACAAACATCTCCGCGTTTTAAACCTAGAGAACAAAGTCCCAGTCCCGCGAGCATAGCTCTCTGTCCGTAATCTCCCCAAGATATTTCGTTCCAAATGCCATAATCTTTTTCTCGGATAGCTATTTCTGAAGAGCGTTCAATGACTTTCTCCCAAAATAATCCGCTCACAGTTCGATGGTTATCAATGAATACTTCAGGAGGAGAGGCTTCGATATTAATAAAATGACCTTTCTTCATCGCCAAGTCTTCCTTTGCTTCCACCGCCTCGTCCCCCGCTGACCAACATCTTTCATTCCTAAGTAAAATTCTTTTATGTCGGGTGAGTGCTTGAGCTTGTCGCAAGTATCTTCCATCACTATGCGCCCTGCCTCCATGATAAACCCGTAATCACCGATTGATAGAGCTAACTTCGCATTTTGCTCGACAAGCAAGATTGTTATCTTTCTCTCGAGGTTCAACCTTTGAATTATTGAACCCATTTCTGATACCAGCCTGGGAGATAAGCCCAGCGAAGGCTCATCTAGAAGTATGATTTTCGGTCTGAGCATCAATCCTCTTCCAATCGCAAGCATTTGTTGCTGGCCTCCAGAAAGAAGCATAGCTTGCTGTCGTGATTTTTCCTTGAGTATCGGGAAATAGTGGTATACCAATTCTAGGTCCTCTTTCACCAGCAGGTCATTTCTTGAATACGCGCCCAGTAGAAGATTTTCCTCGACATTTAGAAACGGAAAGACCTCCCTCCCTTCAGGCACGTGTGCAATTCCAAGCTTAGCGGTTTCTGCTGGATCTTTGCCGGTGATGTTGACTTCATTAAAGGTTAATTTTCCTTTTTGCGGTTCGATCGCGCCGCTAATAGTTTTAAGCACTGATGTTTTCCCAGCACCATTTGCCCCAAGCAAAACAGTAATTTTCCCGCTTTGGATTTCCATCGAAAGTCCTTTGATCGCGGCTATGGGTCCGTAGTAACTTTCTATGTTCCTAACACTTAACATCTTTTATCCGGTCATCCTAGGTAGGCCTTTATTACTTCAGGATGTTCCTGTACCTCTTCAGGTCGACCGACTGTAAGCACCTTGCCGTCAGCTAATGCTAGAACCCTGTCTGAAACCCTTGATACTAGATTCATGTCATGCTCTATCATCAAGATCGAGATCGACATTTCCTCTTTAATATCTTCAATCTGAAAAATGAGGTCTTCGGTTTCTTCGGGATTAAGTCCAGATGACGGTTCGTCAAGCAAAATTAACTTCGGTTTAAGGCAAAGAGCTCTTCCAATCTCTACAAGTTTCCTGATCCCGAAAGGCAAACTTACTATTTCCGAGTGCCGATAAGATTGCAGATCTAGCAGATCTATAACGTCCTCAGCGTGTTTTCGAAACTCTAATTCTTGGTCGCGCGCCTTTTTCAGGAAAAAGAGTTCATCAAAAAGGTTTGTGGTGCTGTGTATACTGCTCCCGATTAAAAGGTTATTCAGAACTGATTCATGTTCGAAGAGCTCGGTGTTTTGGAATGTTCTCGCTATTCCTAGTTCAGCTACTTTATGAGGCGGTGCAGTTCCAATATCGATGCCGTCAAACATAATACTCCCGCTATCAAGATTGTATATTCTGCTAAATAAGTTAAAGAGAGTTGTCTTGCCCGCGCCGTTTGGTCCGACAATACTAAAAACTTCCGCTTGCTCCATTCTGAATGAGACATTATCGATGGCTTTTACACCGCCAAACGAGACTGAAACGCCTGTCGCTTCTAAGATTATCATCTCAACCTCTCAGTTTTTAAAAAACTTCGCTGTCTCTTATGGGTTGATTTTCGATACAGTGGAAATTCTTCGAAAAAGCTTCTAATTTTCAGCCATCTCCCATAGATCCCTAAGGGCTCGTAGATAAGGACTAAGACAAGTATCAATCCAAATATCCCGGGTTCTAATCCAGGGGTATGAGCTAATCTTTCTGGTAAATTATCCCTTAACAAAGCCAATGTTTGGGGCAAAAATCCAATAAATATGGCTCCATAAACAGCTCCGTGCAGGGATCCTAGCCCGCCGACAACAACCATAAGTAAAAGTTGGATAGAGACTAAAAGGTTAAAACCATCAGGCGCTAAATAGCCTATTTTGTGAGCTAATAACCCTCCAGCAAGCCCAGTGAATCCTGCCGAGATAGCGAAAGCGATCGTCTTAATTCGGGCTAAGTTTATTCCCACGCTTTGGGCTGAGATTTCTGAATCTCGAACAGCTGTCATGGCTCTACCTAACGGCGATCTAAGTATATTAATCGCAATCAGAATACTTAGTAAAAGAAACGCGAGGCAGACAAAGTAGAATGTGCTTAAAGAAATTAGTGAAAGGTTTCCTATATAGGGATCGGGCACTAACATCCCTCTGTATCCGCCGGTGACTGAAACCCAGTGAGAGAGAATCTGTTCTACAATGATCGAGAACGCCAAGGTCGCAACAGCTAAGTAGATTCCAGTTACTCTTAAAGCGGGGATGGCTAGAAGCATCCCTATCAAGCTTGAAAAAAGCACTGAAATAGCTAGCGATAGCAGGAAAGGAACTCCGATCCCAAGAAAATAAGAATGTGCGTATGCTCCTACGCCAAGAAACGCAGCGTGTCCAAGGCTAACGAGCCCAGTATAACCGGTGAGTAGCATTAACCCGATACCGGCAATGGCGTATATAAAAACCAGTGTAAGCTCGCCTAGATAAAATTCTGATGCGAAAAAAGGGATCAAAAATAAGGTTAATGCGAGAAAACCATACCAAAAAATCTGCCATTCATGTTTAAAGATTTTAATATCTTGGTAGTAATTTGTTTTTCTAATGAAACGCATTTCGACTTTACATTTTTTTGATTTTTACGCTAGCCAAAATACCATGCGGTCTGACTAGGAGCATGATTAAAAGTATCGCATACGCGGTGACTTCAGAGAAACCGGGCGGAAGGTAAAGTCCTGCAAACTGCTCCCCAATTCCTATGAGCAATCCGCCTATGACGGCGCCAGGGAGACTTCCAAATCCACCTACGATTGCGGCCGCAAATGCTTTTATACCTATGAAACCAATTTGAGGATCGATCAAAGAAACGGGAGCTATAAGTATGCCTGCTACCGCTGAAACCGCGGCCGAAATTGCCCAGGTGATTGAATTTATTTTTTTTACCGATATGCCAACATACATTGCGGCTAATTGATTTTGGGATGACGCTTGCATCGCTTTTCCAAGACTCGTGAACTTGAAAAAAAACATCAAGGCGAAACAGAGCGTTACCGTTCCCAAAATAATAATAATATTTTCGTATCCGAGAATAACTCTATCGAATACGAAAACTTTTCCTGCATAAGGCGTCTCTAAAGATTTGGGCTCGTTCCCCCAAATAAGCCCTGCTAGCGCTCTCAAAATAAAACCCAATCCAATTGTTATCATTAACACTGAGAAATGAGGCTCTCCAATCATCGGCCTTATGATCATTCGCTCAGTCAAAGCACCAACTAAAGACATAAGCAAAATTGCCAAGACAATGCCGAGCGCAAAGTGCAAATCCATCACAGAAATAAATGTGTAAGCTAGAAATGCCCCCAACATCATGAATTCGCCCTGAGCGAAGTTGACCATCTCTGTTGCCTTATATATCAGAACGAAGCCGGCCGCGATAAGGCCGTATACACAACCTTGAGAGAGTCCGCTGATAGTTAATTGAACGAGTTCCAGTTTTTTCTCCTTGGCCGACAGCAGTGATCAATAAAACCTTCTGGCCCTGGGTTTTGCCAATAAATTTGTTTAGGTGTTTTTCACTTGGGGGACTTGTTTTTTCTGTGTTGCACAATTGCTCCAACGATTGCTGCTCTTTTATTTAGCGAGATGCCTAATTCGCTAGAGTTTTCATCACTGTATTTAACCTTTTTTAGGATCAGGGACATTGCAATCACTGCAAAAACTAAAACTGTTAGCAAAAAGAAAACGGTGCTCATTCCGTAGAGAGCTAATGTTAAACCTTGATCAATTAATGGATGCATTCGAACCTCCAAGTGTTACTAGTTTCTCATGAACGCTCATGAGAAGACAGAGCCTAATTGTCAGCTGGCAGAACTTAGCGTATAACTCTATAATCCGCCCACGCTAAGCGCTGGTAGCTCAGCTGGATAGAGCATCTGGCTACGAACCAGAAGGTCGGGGGTTCGACTCCCTCCCAGCGCGCCAATAAAAGGAGAGGTGGCCGAGTGGCTGAAGGCGCTCCCCTGCTAAGGGAGTATGGGTTAATAGCTCATCGAGGGTTCGAATCCCTCTCTCTCCGCCATGTTTCAAGCCAGCCATTTACGGGACTACTAGCTAGTAAACTATCTCGTGATAACCATGTGATAAAAGCAAACCTTTGTGTGCCTGAGGTGGGCTTTATGTTGTTTTGAAATAGAGTTGACAGGCAGACACTATTGCTTAGATTATTTGTTCCCAAAGCGAAGTACAGCATGAAAAGTTCCGCGTTCAGTAACTTGCGGCATCATTCAAGCATCACTCAATAGGCCTTATCAGTTGAAATCTTTCCTCATCGAAACAACTAGCCTATTTTCGTTGTAAATATAGAAATCAAGGTTCTCGTAAAAAGAAATCGCGCTTTTGTTTTCTGCACGAACCTCGAGTTCGATCTTGCTGAAACAGCATTCATTCAAAAGAATTTGCTCCTGGAAGTATTCGAACATTTCTTTCCCGAGACCCTTTCCTTGTAGTTTAGGGCTTATGCTCACGTTACTCACGAAAGCCCTACTAATCTCCGTATCCAAGTAAAACGCGATGAGACCAACTAAATTCCCTAAATGATCAAATGCTAGGCAATGTTGTGCTTTAGTAAATAATTTCTCTACATATTCATCGATAGCAACATATGTGTCTAAAGGCGGCGTGAATGTGTCTGAGACCTCTTTCAAATGACAAGAAAGAGTATCTCTATCGGCTCTTGCTAGCTTAAATAAATAGTTACTCATCCAAGACTGCTAAACCAAACCCATATTTCCCAAAGTCGTTCCCGTTATAGTACATAAACCACTTACCATCTAGTTCAAAAACGTGAGGGTAATGAGCCATTTTACTGTCCCAACCCTCATTCGAGTATGTGATGCCCGCATTTGCATCATCGCGCGTCCAGCTGAATAAATCGTCTGAGTGCGCATAGCCAATGCGGTATCCTCTCTCCGGATCATCCCGAAAATCCAGTGCATAACGGTAGACAAAATACATGTGATATTTACCGTCCTTATAGAACACATCTGGACCGGCCTGACATTCGTTCAACTCAAGTGAGTCTGGTGTTATGTCTTGGCCATATCGAACCCAATTTATTCCGTCCTTTGAAGTTGCCAGCCTGTTTTTATAAACAATTTCTTGCCTGCCTTTATGGTTTATCCATTGCTTTCCGGCGATGTAAAACAAGTAATAAAGATCCCCAAACTTTCTAATTTTTGGACCGCTAATGACGAAGGGCTCATCTATGCAAGGAGCCAAAACAGGGCCGTCTCCAATTCGCCTAAAAGTCAAACCTCCATCCTCACTTATTGCCAATCCTATAGAGGTGTTAAAGGGCACCGATTGAGTTCTGTACCAACCCGCATAATAAAGCTTTATCTGATCGACTTCTTTCAGAACAGAGGTAGGATATATCGCAAACTCATCAAAGCATCCCCGTTTGCCGAGGGGCATAACTGGTTGTTTAGCGACGTGCTTTATTTTGAAAAGATCAGCCCTATCAAATTCTACGAAAGTAGTGTAAGAGATCTGCCCACCCTCGTCTGGTTCGGGGCGACAGGAGAAATAAACGCGCACAACGTCTTCTAAAATCAGCGTTGAAACGCATTGAGAAAAATACTTCATCCATGCTGTTTGATGTTCTTCGGGATTAAACACTCTACCTAGTTTATTCCATCTCATAACTTTACGGCGCTCCCCAATTGAGAAAGTCCCAGTTTTAGGAGCACTGAGACTAGAAAAACAATCACTCCCGAGATTTATTAGAAAGAGTAAGGAAGAGAAATACTCCAGCTATACTAGATTATAACCCAATTTCCTCTCATTTTTTCCAAAGACTAATTTTCGTTTAACAGTTAAATGACTGACTTGTCCTAAAGAGCGTGCTGGAACTAAGCCTTAATTCCCTGGTCAAATTAGTTGATCGCTTCTATTTTTGGGTTGGGTCCAAATGAATGCAGCCGTTTCGTAAAAGCAGTATATTAGTTTCGATTTTCTTTAAAATTTGCTATACCAACACTTAAATTTCTTTGATAACCAGAAGGAAAGCGATAATGTCTAAGTCGCCGCTTGGTCTCACAGATGTTGTTCTCAGAGATGCCCACCAGTCTTTGTTTGCCACTAGGATGCGGCTTGAGGATATGTTGCCCATTGCGTCTAAGCTTGATCAAGTCGGGTTTTGGTCGCTCGAGAGCTGGGGCGGAGCTACCTTCGATGCTTGTATTAGATTTTTGGGGGAAGATCCTTGGGACAGGATTCGACAGCTAAAAGAAGCGATGCCCAACACTCCTCAACAGATGCTACTTCGCGGACAAAATATTCTCGGATACCGACACTATGCTGATGACATCGTAGACAAGTTTGTCGAGCGTGCCGCGGAAAATGGAGTCGATGTTTTTCGTATTTTCGATGCGATGAATGATCCTAGAAACCTTGAGAGAGCAATAGATGCAGTCAGGAAGAACAACAAGCACGCGCAAGGAACCATCTCATATACTGTAAGCCCGGTTCACGATGTTGATACTTGGATGACCCTGGCTCACCGCCTTTCAGATATGGGCGCAGATTCCATTGCTATAAAAGATATGGCAGGACTATTGAAACCATACGACGCATACAACCTTATAAAGCGTCTGAAATCGGAACTAAGCCTACCCATACATATGCAATGTCATGCAACTACAGGGATGTCGACTGCTACTTATTTGAAGTCTATAGAAGCAGGCGTAGATAATGTGGATACTGCGATCTCGTCGATGAGCATGACTTATGGGCACTCTTCGACAGAGGCAATTGTTGCTATCCTTCAAAACTCAGATCGGGATACTGGCCTTAATTTGGTTCTTCTCGAGGAGATTGCAGCTTATTTTAGAAAAATAAGAAAGAAATATTCGAAGTTCGAGGGTTCTTTGAAAGGCACAGACTCAAGGATTCTGGTGGCCCAGGTACCTGGGGGAATGTTAACAAATCTTGAAAATCAATTAAAAGAGCAAAATGCGGCGGATAAGATTGATCAGGTGTTGGAGGAAATCCCGAGGGTTCGAAAAGACTTAGGTTACATCCCCCTTGTTACGCCGACTTCGCAGATTGTTGGGACCCAAGCTGTAATTAATGTTCTCCTAGGCGAGAGGTACAAAAATATAGCGAAAGAAACCGAGGGCGTTTTGAAAGGAGAGTATGGTGCGACTCCAGTAGAGGTTGATAAGGCTCTTCAAGCTCGTGTTCTAGATGGAGAGGAACCCATAGTCTGTCGTCCCGCAGACATGCTGTCTTCAGAGTTCTCTCATTTAGAAAGAGAGCTAATGGAGAAGGGGGAAAAATTAAATCTCACCTTCAGTGAGAACATCGAAGACGACGTTCTAACCTACGCATTGTTCCCTCAGGTAGCGATTAAGTTTTTCGAAAATCGGGACAATCCCGCGGCTTTCGAAGATCCCGCAGAATTAGAAGAGAACAGCTCTCCCAATGAGAAAGTTGAAAAATCAGAGTTTTCGACCTACACAGTTGTAATTGGGCAGGATAGTTTTGTGGTCTCGGTTGCCGATGGCGGAGATATCGGTGATGTTCCAAAAATGGCGATAGGTCCAAGTGAAAAAACAAAAACTCATAGCGCGGGCAAGGAAGAAATCACAGCACCATTAGCAGGTAACGTCCTAAAAGTTAATGCAGCCGTCGGGGACATTGTTCAGCCAGGAGAAACTCTGTTAGTCATGGAAGCGATGAAGATGGAGACAGAGATACAATCAGCAGTGGGTGGGCGAGTCGAAAGTGTGCTAATTCGAGAAGGCGACGCCATTGACATGGATCAACCTTTAATAATCATAGTATAGGCGATGGAAAATATAGCTGATCTTTGGTTGTCTACCGGCCTCGCGCAAATGTCTTTTGGTCAAGGCACCATGATAATTGTCTCCCTAGGTTTACTTTATTTGGCAATAGTCAAAAGGTTTGAACCACTATTGCTTGTCCCAATAGGTTTTGGTGGACTGTTAGCTAATATTCCGGGGGTAGACATTGCAACAGGGACAGGAGTTCTGGCGCAATTCTATGATTTAGGTATAGGGACTGGAATATTTCCTTTAGTAATATTTATGGGGGTAGGAGCGATGACTGATTTCGGTCCGTTGCTTGCAAATCCCAAAACTTTATTCCTTGGAGCGGCCGCGCAATTCGGTATTTTTGCTACCTTGCTTGGAGCATTGGGGCTTTCCTCTCTGGGCCTATTCAATTTTTCTCTTTCTGAAGCCTCAGCCATAGCAATAATAGGGGGGGCGGATGGCCCCACCGCTATCTATGTCGCGGGACAGCTTGCGCCCCATCTGCTGGGAGCAATCGCTGTTTCGGCTTATTCTTACATGGCCTTGGTGCCGATTATACAGCCTCCGATTATGAAAGCGCTCACGTCTGAGGGAGAAAGAAAAATACAGATGAATCAGTTGCGAGAAGTTTCTTCAGAAGAAAAAATTGTCTTCCCGTTGATGCTCTTAATCTTAGTTGGTTTTTTTGTCCCGAGTGCGGCTCCATTGCTAGGGATGTTTTGCTTTGGGAATCTGATGAAAGAGTGCGGGGTTGTTGATCGGCTGAGTTTCACAACGCAAAATGCGCTTATCAACATAACTACTATTTTTCTGGGCCTGGCGGTTGGATCGAAGTTGCAAGCTGAAAAGTTTCTTGTAGGCGAGACGATCGGTATTCTTGCGTTGGGCATGGTTGCCTTCGCTGTTGGCACGATGACAGGAGTGGTTATGGCTAAGTTTATGAATTTGTTATCAAAATCGAAAATTAATCCGCTGATTGGCGCCGCAGGCGTTTCAGCCGTGCCCATGGCAGCTAGAGTTGTTAATAGGATAGGATTGGAAGCAAATCCACAGAATTTTTTGTTGATGCATGCCATGGGTCCAAACGTTGCGGGGGTAATTGGCTCAGCGGTTGCAGCTGGCATCCTTATCCAATTCTCATCTTAGCGGTTAAATCGAAACGTCAAAGTCTTTTGCTCATAACTCATAAAAATTTATTGAGTCTTAAGAATTTAACCCGGGAATTTGTTGAACAGGTAAAGCTTAAAAAATTTAGGTTCTTGTCTTTTGTTAGAGTTAAGGTGACCGGACATCCTGTTTGTTCGGCGCTATATTTTGAATGGCCACATTTCATTTGGGGGCATTAAAATTCACCCTTCTCAAAAATCTTGAGCAGGTACAAAGCGAGTTGAAATCATGGGCAAAGTCTTTTTAAACGGCAATTGGATTGAGAGAGACAAAGCTTTAGTGTCTGTTTTTGATAGGGGGTTTATGTTTGGTGATGCTGTTTATGAGGTCCTTGCCGTATCTAAAGGAAAAATCCGATATTTGAAAGAGCATTTGAAAAGGTTAGAGAATAGCCTAAAAGCGGTCGAGATTGACTCAGGTTATACGGCTGACGAGATAACAGGTTTGTTGAATGATGCTATTAAAAAATCCAAAGGAAAATCAGGATTGCTCTACTTGCAAATTACAAGGGGAGTACAATACCCGAGGGACCACACCTACTCTGAAAATCTATCCCCGTCTTTCCTGATCACATATTCTGAAAGAAAGGAAAAAAGCTGGAAAGAGGTCAAGTCACTCAACGTTATTACCAAACAAGATTTTAGATGGGGAAGGGGCGACTTGAAGGTGACGAGCATCATTGCAAATGTAATGCTGCGAAACGGCGCGATAAAAGAAGGCTGCGATGATGTCATCTTAATAAGAAGAGGGCTAGTTACTGAAGCCGCTGCTGCAAACGTTTTTATTGTTAAAGGACAGAAGATTAGCACGCCGAAAAAAAACAGGTTCTTTCTTCATGGGATAACCAGAGAGATAGTGTTAGAAATCTCAAAGAACTTAGGGTTTGATACCGTTGAACGTGAAGTCAAAAAGCAAGAACTTTTTCAAGCAGATGAAGTTTGGCTCGCTTCTACTGGAAGAGAAATATGTCCAGTAAAAAGCATCGACGGCAAATCCGTAGGAGGGGGAGTTGCAGAGCGAAACTCGGTTTGGAAAACTTTCCACGAAGCCTATCGAAAAAGGGTTTGGTGAAAGTATGACATAATGTCATCTATAATTCAGTCGCAGTTAAACCCAAGCGTTCTTGATTATAATTTTGTGAAATCGACGCACACCACTGGCGATTTTCTAGATACCAGTCTACCGTTTTTTTAAGCCCTGACTCAAAAGTTTCTTCAGGAGACCATCTTAGATCTCTCTCTATTTTTGTATTGTCGATTGAATAACGAAAGTCGTGGCCAGGACGGTCTTCAACAAAATAGATTAATTCTCGGTAATCAAATTGCTCATCAGTGTCTTGCGTGGAGTTTAGAATTTGGCAAATTGCGTTCACTACATCAATATTACTTTTTTCGTTTCGGCCTCCTATGTTGTAACTCTCCCCTGAGACTCCCTGCATTGCAACTTGGTATAGTGCGCGGGCGTGATCCTCTACATATATCCAATCTCTGATATTCTTTCCTGTTCCGTAGACTGGAAGATTTTTTCTAGAAAGCGCATTTACAATTGTGAGCGGAATAAGTTTTTCAGGAAACTGGAACGGACCAAAGTTGTTTGAGCAGTTAGTAACTATTACTGGCAGTCCAAAAGTGGCGTGCCAGGACCTTGCTAGGTGGTCTGATGAAGCTTTGCTTGCAGAATACGGTGATCTTGGGTCGTAGCGACTTTCTTCTGTAAAGCTGCCCGTTGCTCCAAGCGATCCATAAACTTCGTCAGTGGATACATGCAGAAAGAGAAAATCTTCTTGGTTGCGATGACTCCAGAAATCACGTGCTCTTTCCAATAAATTAAAGGTACCCTGAATGTTGCTTTTGATAAATTCTTCTGGGTTTTCAAGAGATCTATCTACGTGTGATTCCGCTGCGAGATTAATAACCCGATTTGGCTGAAATTCTAAGAACGCTTTTTCAATTGAGTGATGATCGCAGATATTCGTCTTAAGGAACTTAAATCGGTCGTTTTTTGACACTTCACTAAGCGATTCGAGACTACTCGCGTAGGAGAGTTTGTCCACTACAAGGGCCTCGTGCTTTGTTTCCTTAATTAGAAATCTGGTGAATGCTGAGCCAATAAAACCAGCGCCACCCGTGATTAAAAACCTCAAAGCCTTCCCTCCTTCAATCAAAGGTTACGCACTCCGCAAGTGTCGCGGCGTTCCTGTCTTTCTCAGAGATTACGGGAGGTTCAGATGTAGAAGGCCATTCAATCCCTATCTGAGGATCATTCCACAAAACAGTGTGCTCGTCATCAGGCGAATAATATTCAGTGCATTGGTAGATCACTTCTGCTTGATCTGATAAAACCAGGAATCCGTGCGCAAAACCTGGAGGAATCCAGAGCATCTTCCTATTCTCGTCGCTGAGAATTTGACTCACGTATCGACCAAACGTTTCTGAAGATCTTCGTAGATCGACTGCCACATCAAATACTCCTCCTTTGATTGCTCTTATAAGTTTTCCCTGTGGATAATTTAGTTGGTAGTGGAGTCCCCGAACTGTTCCTTTGGCCGACTGGCTATGATTTTCTTGGACGAACTCGTATTCTGGAAACCAAGATCGTCGAAAAGATTCCATTAAAAACCCACGAGCATCTTTATGAAGAATTGGCTCGATAATGCAAACGTCCTCAATAGAGGTCTTGGTCAGCCGCATCTAACTAGAGGCTCCATCGAGGATTGTCTGAAGATATTTAGAATAGGTATTATTCCCAGTATTTTTTATGATTTGGACTAACTTGTCGCTACCTATGAATTTCATTTTGAAAGCGATTTCCTCGGGACAACCAATTTTCAGTCCTTGCCTTTGCTCCACAACTCTAACAAAGTTGGCGGCATCTAACAGATGTTCAGGGGTTCCCATGTCTAGCCACGCCGTCCCTCGCGAAAGTGTCAGAACTTCGAGAGAGTTTTGCTCCAGGTACAGATTGTTCAAGTCAGTTATTTCAAGCTCCCCGCGTTTCGAGGGTCTTAGCTTACGAGCAAAAGTTGTAACTTGGTTATCATAAAAGTAGAGACCTGTAACAGCAAAATTGGAGCTAGGTTCCATCGGTTTTTCTTGGAGCTTTGTTACCCGGCCATTTTTATCAAAGACGGCAACCCCGTAGTCTGATGGGTTTTTGACGTTATAACAGAAAATTGTAGCGCCGCTCTTTTTCGCAGATGCGTTATTAAGCAGATGGCGCAATCCTTGAGAATAAAAAATATTATCACCAAGAATAAGCGTGATATCGTCACCATCAATAAAGTCTTCTGCTATCAAAAACGACTCGGCTATTCCCCTCGGCTTCGGTTGCTCGGCGTAACTTAGTTTTATTCCGAAGTCTTCCCCTGTGCCGAGCAACTTTTTAAATGCGGGTAGGTTAGCCGGGTCCGAGATTAAGAGGATTTCTCTGATGTTAGCCAACATAAGAGTCGTTAGGGGATAATAAACCATAGGCTTATCAAAAACAGGAAGTAGCTGCTTACTTACGTGACTAGTCATGGGGTAAAGGCGTGTGCCTGCTCCCCCCGCAAGAATGATTCCTTTTCTAGTGCGCGATGCTTGGGACAATTCGTTTCGTTCAATTTTTTATGCCCCGAAGTATACCTACAGTAAGTGGGAAAGAGGAGAGCTTTTTTTTAGACTTCGTTCCTCGAAACTTTTAGGATTTTTTTCCTAGGGAAGATATCCCTGAAATAAATTTCGGTTTCCATAATACATAAGCCTATCCTTTTAACGATCAAGTCTGGAAATTTTAAGCTATAACAGGTTGATATGATAATGCTATAATTGACAACGAGTTAGGGTGAAAAGTCCTCAGGAGAGAATGCGTCTAGGACTGCTGGCGGGGTCAGGAAATTAGATGATACAGACATTTCAGAATGAGCGGGACCGTAAGTTCGGAGAAACACTTGTTTCCCAGGGGAAAGTGGACCCAGCCGATATTGAGAGGGCTCTGGAAGTTCAAGCCTCTGTAAAAATTAGGCTCGAATCAGCCCTTATCCGAGTTGGAGCAATTTCTGAAGACAATTTGCTTAGAGAGTTATCACTTCAGTACGGATTTACCGTGCTTTCTGAGCTCGAAATCGCCGACACCCAGAAAATATATAAGTTTATTAAAGATGGAGAGTGGAATCTTGGATGGTTTCTCTCGAAAGAAGTATTAGCCTGGCCTGCAGAAGAGGAAGACGTTCTAGTTGTTATTGCTCGAGACATTTTTGCTCCATCTATTCCGGAATTTTTCCGTCGCTTTTCCCCAAAAAAAAGACTGGAGAGATGTCTCTGTCCCAATTTCTTGTTAGACAAAGTCTTAGATGAGGTTGCGAAGGAACACAGTGTAGAAAGTTTATTCAATGACGAGGAAACTCGGCACCTGCGACAGTTAGCAGAGGAAGCCCCCGTTGTAGAATTCGTAAATAATCTTATCGCCCAAGCGGTAGACCTCAATGCCTCGGATGTTCACATTGAGCCAGAAGAAGCAGAATTTAAAGTTCGGTTCAGAGTAGATGGTGTGCTCCAAGATCGAATGGCACAACCTGCCAGTAGGTTTGCCGCGATTGCTTCTAGAATAAAGTTAATCAGTGGTTTAGATATTTCGGAGAAGAGACTTCCGCAAGATGGACGAATGACAACTAGAATGGGAGGTTCCGATATGGATGTAAGGGTTTCTTGTGCCCCTTGCGTTCACGGAGAGTCTGTTGTGCTTCGTCTTTTGCCAAAAGACAAGGATGACGCGTCATTGGGAAAGCTTGGACTGGATCAACAGCATTTGAATTTAATAAAAAACTGGTCTCGGTTGAGTTCTGGCATAGTCTTGGTTACTGGTCCGACGGGTTCCGGCAAGTCAACTACTTTGCATGCGGCGTTGAAAGAGAGTAACGACGGCGCAAGAAAGATCATCACAGTAGAGGACCCGGTAGAGATAAGGGTCCCAAACATTACGCAAATACAAACTCACGAAGAGATTGGTTACACCTTTGCGAATGCATTAAGAGCGATCCTTCGGCAAGACCCGGATGTCATCATGATAGGAGAAATAAGAGACCTAGAGACTGCAGAAATCGCCATTCAGGCGGCTCTTTCAGGACACTTAGTCTTCTCTACACTTCATACTAACGATGCATTGTCCTCATTCACAAGATTGATTGACATGGGATTAGAACCCTTTTTGGTGGCGGCTCCTATTCAAGGAGTTCAGGCACAAAGATTAATAAGAACCTTGTGCCAGAATTGCGCGACGGCGTCAGAACCTCCTAGAAATTTTGAGAAAGATCTGAGCGAACATATAAAACCTTTTGTTGAGAACAATTGGAAAAAAGCTGTTGGTTGCCCCAAATGCCAACATACTGGCTTCTCTGGACGCTCTGGCATTTACGAGCTAATACCCGTGGATGGACAATTGCAAGATCTGATCGTGGCCGGAGCTACCTTAAATGATTTGAAACGCTGGGTTTCAAAAAGAGGTTTCCGTAATCTGAAAGAAGATGGATACATAAAAGCCTCTAGAGGCGAGACGGCTTTTGAGGAAGTAATGAGGGTCTTGGGAAATGAGGAAGGCACGATTTGATCTTTGAATACGAAGCAGTGGATCCTCAAGGAACTGAGGTCCGTGGTGAGGCTAGTTTCGCTAGCGAAGCTGAGGCGATCAGAGATCTGAAATCAAAAAGTCTCTTGGTGATAAGCATTGATCGGAAGCCTGAGCGAAAATTATCTCGGCAAGGCAAAAAAGGTTCTGTTCAAGATCTCGTGACTTCCTTCCATGAGATGGTTACATTGCTCGAAGCTGGAGTTAGCATCTCAGACACCATAGAGTCGCAATGTTTAGCAAGTTATCCTGCAGACCTCTCAGAGAGCTATAACAAAGTTGCCCAAGAAATTAGAAAAGGAGACAGCTTTGCCTCAGCTCTTGAGAAATCGGGGTTGAACCTCCCCTCATATTTGTATCAGTTTGCAAAGGCGGGGGAAATGACTGGGGATCTCGCCAAAAGCTTAAGAAATGGCCTTAACCAATTCGAGTATGAACTAAGTCTGAGAAGAGACTTTAAGTCAACCCTTACTTACCCAGCTATTTTGGTAACCTCAGGAATAGTTGCGATTGCCTTAATTTTTGCTCTGGTAGTTCCAAAGTTTTTGCCTATGCTCGATCGCGCAGAGGATTTGCCTTTCCTGTCCGTCGTAGTATTTAAGATGGGAGTTTTTTTTAACGATTATTGGGCCTTGATTTTAGGCATTGCATCCGTTTCTTTTACCATTACCCTCGCAGTTTTGAGACATAAAGAAAATCAGGAAAAATTATTTGACTTGCTTTTAAGTTGGCCTGTTTTTGGAGAGTGGCTCCGAGAGGTTGATATTGCGAGATGGTGTTCGACTTTAGCAGCGCTACTTTCGAGTAAGGTAGATCTTTTGGAATCAATTTCTCTTGCGAACGCTGGTGCCTTAAGTCGCGCTCGGCGTGATAGGCTTGACAGAGTGATTACTCATGTCAGATCTGGAAAACCATTAGCCGACGCGCTTGAACAAGAAGGCGCGCTAACGCAGGTTGGTTACAACTTGATTCGGTCTGGAGAAAAAGCTGGTCAGGTTGCTGCAATGGTTGCCTCTCTTGCAAAGCTATACGATGACGGAGCAAGAAGCAGGATGAAGAATGTTCTGAGCCTAGTCGAGCCCCTTTCGATTCTTTTGATTGGTGCAGTTATCGGTCTGCTGGTTATCGGGGTAATGCTCGCCATAACGTCTGTTAACCTGCAGGTTGTTTAATCTCAAGGAGAGGAGCTTTATGACAAAAAGTGCCGGATTTAGCTTGATCGAGCTTTTAGTAGTGATGGTAATCATAGGCCTTCTTGGTGGGCTGGTCGGGCCAAGGTTGTTCAATCAAGTCGATGCAAGCAAGGTTGAGATAGCTCGAACTCAAATTAAAATGCTCAAAGCTGCTTTGCAGGTTTACCGCTTGGATAATGGTAGGTATCCCACGAACAGTGAGGGCCTCAATTCTTTAATAGTGCGCCCTGCTACTTTGGGGACATGGAGAGGGCCATACCTTGAAGAGGAATTGCCTTTCGATCCTTGGGGAAGGCCTTTCAATTACAACTCGTCCGCGTCCAATTTTCAGGGTTTTGCACTATACTCATACGGCGCAGACGGGGCAGAAGGTGGGGATGATGTCAATGAGGACATTGGATATCTGCCCTAGGAAAACGGCTGGCTTTACCTTGCCGGAGCTAATCGTAGTGATGGCAATTGTAGGCTTGACAGCAGCTCTAGTCGTGCCGAACTTAAACCAAGTCTACAATACTGTTAAGGGAAGATTAGAAAAAGAAGAGGTTATCGGAAGATTGAACTCTCTAGGCTCCTTTGCTTTTTCAAACTCAGTCCGAATTGACTCCAACGCTTTCCTAAAGAAACCGATTTTGGAAAATTATTTGCCGGATGGTTGGAGAGCCCAAGGCGATTTCGTTTTTCAGCCTAATGGCGATTGTCTTGGGGGCGATTTACAGCTTTATTTCTCAGAGGTTTTGATCGAATCTCGTTCACTGTCTCCCCCATTTTGCCAAATTGAGCTGGACTAATAGATGAAGTTAGAACGAGGATTTAGTTTGCTTGAGGCTTTAGTAGCCTTGGTAATTTTGAGCGCTGCCATGGCCACGACCTTCGTTTGGATAGATGGGTCTCTCAAGCAAACCGAAAGAGTAAAAAAAAGCAATCAAGCGATCAAGCTTGCTCGAGGAGTAGTAGCGCGGATAGGACCACATGAACTGTTGCGGTCCGTAGAGGGTAATTTCATCTTTGATGGTTTTGAGGTGCTTTGGACCGGGGAAATAATAGACCAGGCTGAAGGAGTTTCTGCGAATGGTGTCAGATCAAATTTTGATTTGGCACTTTTTGACCTATTTTTAGTCATCAAGGACGAACGAGGTGAGGTAAACAGTTTTAAAACTCGTAAGGCAGTATTTCGAACTAGAAGTAAAAAAGCAGACGATCGTTCAAATTGAAAAAAATTTCTGGCGTAACATTAATGGAATTGTTGGTTGTGTTGGTCCTAATCGGGTTTGTCTCAACTATGGTACTTGATTCTGCAGGAAATTTAGGAATTGCCCTTAACCGACTTGATGAAACTTACGAAGAAATAAGAAAAGAGATTCCTGTGAGGCGATGGCTGAGAGATGTTATTGGTTCGTCTATCGCTGTAGCGAGCAACGACGCAGTTCATTCCTTTAGAGGAACAGCGAACCTCGTTAAAGGGATTACAAACATGTCCATTCTCGGTGATCCGGGCGAGGTAGAGATGTTTTTTATTGAACTGGAACCGGTAGGAGAAGGAACGGCGATCTACTATGAACAAATTGGTTTTGAAAAAGTGCTCTTGTCAACATATTCCGGGAATGTTGAGTTCTCTTTTCTCAATAGTAAGGGAGTAGAATTTATCGAGTGGCCACCGCAGAGTGCTCTTAGTGGGTCTTTGCCCCGTTTGGTTATTATTGATGGTGGTAGTGAAACACCTTTGACAATAGAAATTAAGCAAAGGCGAATCCCGATGCGAGACCTGCGTGATACGCTTTAAGACCTCAATCGATCTTCCTGTCGAGCGCGGTTTTGTTCTCGTTTCGGTAATTTGGACCGTGGCGATTGCCTCTATTGTTATCGCTTTTGCCTCTGTTCAGATAGAAAGAGGACTTACAAAAGCGGTATCGGAAAAAGAAAGGTTCCAAGCAGAATTGGATGCTCTCGCAACCCAGCAAACCGTCTTATATCTCTTAGCCACAAGGGAGAAGAATGTTAGCGGTTTAGATATTGACCGAAAACACACAAGAGTAATTAATCGGGATCCATTCTCCCGTGAGTCATATATGGTCGGAGAAAACACACTAAAGTTTGATCAAACCGTTTACGCTGGCATTGGCGAATGCCTTTTTTCAATGCAGGACTCCGCTAATTTATTTAGCTTACGATCAAAAAACTTGGACGGAGTTAGATCACTTTTACTTCACCTTGGAAAAAGCAAGGCTGAAGCTAAACGAATGTTAGCGTTATTACGGGATTACACAGATCGTGATTCATCTGCGCGGTTGTCTGGAGGGGAGTACCGCGACTACCCTCTTGTTGAGAGAGAGTACTTCCCCAGAAATCGTTATTTAAACAACCCAGGGGAGCTTAAAAATCTGATTTTTTGGAAAAGCTTTTTGTC
>MDTA01207679.1_pt1 | contig 24766 bp, 23 predicted proteins | sample 811151 | NCBI WGS metagenome assembly MDTA01 (sample SAMN05326648, study PRJNA326480) | marine metagenome | isolation source: seawater | place: Indian Ocean: South | collected 2010
AATTTATAGTTATCCAATGAGCATAAACTTTGGCAACACCATAAGGACTCCTAGGATAAAAAGGGGTATTTTCATCTTGGGGTATTTTTTTTACTTTTCCAAACATTTCAGATGTTCCAGCTTGATAAAACTTTGTTGTCTTTTCTAGACCATGAAACTTAATTGCTTCAAGAATTCTTAAGGCTCCTAAAGCATCTGCGTTAGCGGTATATTCTGGAACTTCAAAAGACACAGCAACATGAGATTGAGCTGCTAAATTGTAAATTTCATCTGGTTTAATTTTTTTTATTATTGCAGATACTGAAATAGCATCAGTAACATCTCCATAATGTAATACAAGAGAACGTTTTTTTTGATGTGGATCTTGATAAATTTTATCAATTCTTCCAGTGTTAAACGAAGATGACCTTCTTATTACACCATGGACCAAATAATTTTTTTTAATTAAAAGGGATGATAAGTACGAACCATCTTGGCCTGTTATACCAAATATTAAAGCTTTTTTTTTCATATTTTTTTTCTAAAAAATAAAACTATCATTGCACATAAAATAAGAAATCCATCTTTTAATGCATTTACCTTTTTTTTTCCAGCAATTCTTGACCTTTCATAACTAGAAATCGAAGTATAACTCATTTTCTTTTTTTTCGCATTAATTGGGATTTCTACACAAATTCTAAAATCTGAAAACTTTAAATTTAAGGATTTAAAAGATTCTGTCTTACCTAAAATATAAGTAAAAAGTATGTCTGAAATGTTTAATTTAAAAAAGATGTTTCCAAATAAAGAAAAAAACTTATTTCCAATAAAAGTAACAAAGTCATCGTCATCACTTCCTCCATCTCTAGAATAACGTGAGGTAAAAACGAAATCTCTTCCATTGCACTCTGATAACATGCTTTCAAGGTATGCTGGATTCATTGAACCATCGGCATTGATAATGCAAAAAAATTCAGTTTTAGTTGCCTCAACACCTTCGATAAGAGCATTTCCATACCCGTTATTTTTTTGAAACAATATTTCGTATCCTTTTAAATCTTTTATAGATTCATAAGTTTTTTCATCTCCAGTCTGCATAACTATCAATTTTTGGCAATCATACATTGAAATCTCTTTTAGAAATATAGGCAGAGATTCGGACTCGTATTTAGCTGGTATTACTAAAGTTAAATTTTTCATAAATTTATAATATTTTTATTTTCATAAATATATTCAAAAGTTTTTCTAAAATACATTTTGATTTTATATTCTTTTTTGAAACCATGTTTAACTAAATAATTGTGAATATCTGACAATGTATATTTTTTTTCCAGCATATCATCAAAATGATGCTCAAAATAAATAAATCTAATATTCTTTATTTTTTCTTTAGCTCCTTTTAAAATATTAAACTCATAACCCTCTGTATCAACCTTCAAAATATCAACTGATGATATTGACATTTCAGTCATAATCTTTTCTATTGTTTTTACAGGTACCTGATATTCCTTAGCCTTTATATTTCTAATGTTAAATATATCTAAAATTTTTGTTTTTTTTTTAAAATAGTTTGAACTTTTATTTAAATTTATCATCGTTGACGATGAACTCTCCTTTAGTTGATAAAACTTTAATTTGTTATTTTCATTTCCTAGTGCATAGTTAAATATTTTCAAATTATTGTATTTGCCTTGAGTTTTTTTTTCTAAAATTCTAAAATTTTGTGGACTCGGCTCAAAGCTTAAAAAATTTTTGATTCTAAAAATCTTATTAAATGAGAAAAATGTTTCTCCCTTGTGTGCTCCCACATCAAAAAAGAAATTGTATCTAAGACTCCTTTTTTTAAAAAACTTAATTATTTTTCTTTTTTTAACTAAATCGAATAACGATATGATAAAAATAATTAATTTCATTTAATATAAATTTTTTTTAGATAGAAATATATTAAGACATAACAGAAAAGATTAAATAAAATTAAAAATGATATTACTTTAGTACTAAATATAAAATTCATTGCTACTGTAAAAATAATCAAATTGAACAAGATTATTAAAATAGATGTAATTATGTGATTTAATTTCTCTTTAAAATTATATTTCGATTTTATAGCTAAATAGATTATTTGGTGCAAATGTTCAGTATCAGGCAAATAAGAATTTTTTTTTTTTAAAAATCTTCGTGTCATAGAAAATAAAAGTTCGAAACAGGGATACCACAACAATAATATTATTAAATAGGGGGAGATCCCAAAGTTTAAGTTCGAATAATCTATAAGATATATACCTAAAAAAATTGATAATAAATATGCACCAGAGTCTCCTAAAATTATTAAGCCAAATGAATTGAATAATATTATTACTATTAGCAAAATAATTAGTGTTATAAAAAAATTATAATCTATTATTCTCTCTGGCGATTTTAAAGCTAAGACTATTAATATGATAAGAATATATGAAGATAATAGTGTATTTAAGCCATCAATAAAATTTCCACCATTAATTAATACCATTAAACAAAATGTTACAAATAAATAATTGATTAAAGAATTTTTTAAAACTTCGTCTATTAAATCTATTCTTGTTGATAAAATATTTATATCTAATAAGTAAGTAAACAAATAAATAAGTACAAATTGCATAAAAAATCTTTTTTTAGGATCATTTAATAATCTTATATCGGAAATTAGTCCTAGCAAAAAAATGCTTAATAAAAATAAAAAAAACATATGCTCACCTTTACTCAAAATATGAGTGCCAAAAAATAGAATGAGTGTAAGGCCTCCTAAAATATGATTTTTTTGGGTGTTTAAAAATTTTTTATGGTTATCTTTTTTTTTGTCTTCAAGAAATGAAAATTTTTTACAAAATATAATCGAAATTACTAAAAAAATAAGGCTAAAAATTAAATTTATAATTGTCATTTTTTATCTAATTTTTTCTATTATTATTCTTTTACCGAATTTTTTAAGTATAATATTTTCTTTTTGACAAACTGTTTCATTGCTAGCGCATCTTCTTTTAAATTTTATAAGTTCTTTTATTCTTTTGTCGACTCTAAAATGATTTTGAGATATTTCATATTTAGCATTTAAAAAGGGATTGTATGAATATTGATTAAATTCATTGTTTAACCTATCAATATTTCTTAGAAGGAAAACCACAAAAGTAAAAATCACAAGATATTTAGTTTTTTTAATAAACTCACTTTTGCTAATTTTGAATTTACACAAAATTTTCGATTGAAATATAGCTATTAGAGATACAATTAAACAATATCCACCATATCTTAGCGCTGGATGTTTTAAAAACCACTCTAATAGTAAAACAAAAAGGATGATTACAATCCAATTGTATTTGACTTTTGTATTAATTATTTTTTTTTTTTTGAAAACTAAAAACATTATTACAAATACAAATGTAAGACCAACAATTAAATCGAAAACTTTATTAAAAAAATAAGTACTTATCCAATTTTGGACCCAATTAAAGTTAGATAAGTAATAGATTGGATTATCGACTCTAAAAACAGGAGTTGCGCCAGCTTTTGACCACAACTCATACCAGTTATTCATTTGTATCACCTCACTTTTTGGGATTGACCAAGATATAAATTCAATGCAAGTAAAATTTAAAGGATATAACAAACAACCAGTATTAAAAGTATTCAATGTTAGAACTATAATAAAAGATAAAGCTAGTAAATAAAAAAAAATATTTCTGGTTAAAAAGTTAAAAACTTTATTTGTTTTAAAATTATAATTTTTAAATATTTCAACAAAAATTATTAAAGTAAAAATTGTATAAAGTATATAAAATGCTTTGAGAGATATAATTAAAGAAAGTATTAGAAAAATTTTAGATATATTCGTTTTAAAATTTTTTTTGAAGTTTATTAGAAATATTAATTCTAAGATAAATAATAAAACAAGTATTTGTGCAGATTTGTCTGTTCCATGTTCTCCTAATCTATAAAAAAAAATATTTATGAAAATTATTGAAATTAAACAATAATAATTTTTGAATAAATTTGATTTACTATTGCGAAAAGAAAATAAATATTTTAGAAAAATTGCATTAACAAAAAAAAGAAATAAGAATGCTGAAATATTATAAGAATAAAAACCATAAAAAGGTAAATAAAACAGAGAATTTAAATAAAAAATGAGAGAGGGTGTTCTAAATCCATGATTAATATTTCCAATCCCAGGAATTTGTTCGTAGCTGTTTAAGTAATAACTGTAACCGAAGTGATAATATTCAAAATCATCATGAGGTTTGCCAATCAATAAAGATGGAAAAAGTAATAAAAACAATATCAAAAAAAATAATTTTTCTTTCTTTTTAAAAAAATCTTTATTAAGAAAGAAGAGTATTACTCCAATTAGAAGAACTATAGAGTTTGTGATTGTGTCATTTAAAAAAAAGAATGTTTTGATACTAGAGTACAATCCTAAAATTATAAGTCCAATTAATCCACAATATCCAAATTCGTTACTTAACGTTTTGTCAAAATATTTTGAAAAACCAACACCAAAACCTACTACAGACAAAATGCTTAAAGAAGATATCAAAAAAAGTGAAATCATTATTTATTAGAATATCTTAAAATTTTTGGTGTTGGAAGATGAGTTATAAACTTACCATTGTTTTTTAAAAAAGTATTTTCTTTTTTTAAAATTTCATCCTTAAAATTCCACGCTCCTAAAAAAAAATAAATTTTATTTCTTCCTTTTACTTTCTTATATCTTTTAACTGTAATTTTGGTACCAGGAACTAATTTTCCAATTTTTTCATCAGTTGTATCAAAAAAATAATCAAAATACTTCTCTTTGAGGTTACAAAAATTTATCACAGTAACAGCTTTTGCAGAAGCACCATACCCTATCACCTTGCTACCTTCGCTTTTAATCTTTTTAAATAAACTCACAAGATCTTTTCTAATTTTATAAACTTTTTTTGCAAAAATTTTATAAGATGAAAGTTTGTCTAAGTTGTGTTTTTTTTCTAAATTGACTTGTTTTTCTACTGATTTTTCAATTTTTATAGTTTTATTGATTTTTTTCTTAATAAAATATCTTAATGAGCCTCCATGTACCTTTACATTTTCTATTTTATAAATTTCCATCTTGTTTTGACTCAGATAATTTTTTAAAGCTATCGCAGATAAAACATAAATATGCTCATTATAAAACTGATCAAATGAATTCGTCTTATAACACTCTAACAAAGATGGCTCCTCTAAAATAAAAGTACCTTGGTCTGATAATATTTTATATAGATTATTAAGAACTTGATTAAGATTGTTTATGTGAGTAATGGTGTTTGCTGAATAGATAACATCAAAATTCAAATAATCCTTTTTTAATTTTTTAACAAGATTCTTGTCAAAATATTCGATATAAACTTTTATTCCTTTTTTTTTGAGTTGTGCCGCAACATTTTTACATGGTTCAATGCTTACAATTTTAGATCTTTTAAAATTTTCAGCAAATGTTCCATCGTTACTCCCTATCTCTAAAATATTTTTGAATTTATATTTTTTATTAATTTTTAAAGAGATTTCCTTAGAGAGCTTCTTAACAAGTAATGATTTTGATGATCTATAAGGGTAAGTTTTATTAAACATAATCTCTTTTTTAATTCTTTTGTTTATAGAAACAATCTTTGTTTTAGTGTTAAATGAAAGTTTAAGATTATAAAAAAAGGGAGAGTATTTTTTTCTAAAGTCATTTGCTAAAGGTTGACTACCAAGGTTTAAAAAAAACTTATTCATTTTCAAATTTTATAGTTTGATGAAAGAGTTGTATTTATATATAAATTATAAGCAATATATAAAAATAATATAATTATGATAAAATTAAAGAAAATAATTCATAAGTTTTTATCAATTTTTAATTTAAAGATAACAAAAATTAATTATGGTTCAAAAGATTTCCCTATTGTTGAAGCATCAAAAGATGAAATTGAACTTTTGAAAATTTCAGGCTTAAAATCTATGACAAGTCTACAAAGAAGATGGGCATTAATTAACGCAATTAAGTATGTAAGAAATAATAATATTCAGGGAGACTTTGTAGAATGTGGTGTTTGGAAAGGTGGAAATTTAATTATTTATAAAAATCTAAATGAAAAATATCAATTAGGAAAAAAAATTTATGGTTATGATACTTTTAAAGGTATGAGTGAACCAACAAAATATGATGACAATTTTCTTGATGTAAATGCAAAGGAAGAATGGTTAAAGAATAAATCTAAAGATGATATAAATTTGTCTTTTAATTGTTACTCTAGTCTCGACGATGTAAAAGAAAACTTAAAGATGTATTCTCAAAACAAAAACTTGGATGATGTAAAATTGATAATGGGTAAAGTCGAGGAAACCCTATCTATTAATAGCAATCTACCAAATGAAATATCAATTTTAAGACTAGATACTGACTGGTATGAAAGCACAAAAATAGAGCTTGATATTTTGTACCCCAAACTTGTAAATGGTGGAGTGTTAATAATTGATGATTATGGACATTGGAAAGGTGCAAGAAAAGCGGTAGACGAATATTTTTTTGGAAAAAAAGTGATTAAAAATTTTATTGATTATTCTTGTAGAATGATAATAAAATAATTAAAAATATATACTTGAATTAAACAAAGATAACCCTCTAAGATATTTGCTAAATCTTTTAGGCTTTACTGGAATAGAATTTAGAATTCTGCCTGCTTCAGACTGGTTTTCGACATTAAATTTTAATTCTAAAACATTCATTTCATCAGAAATTATTTTTTTTGTTTTATCATGATAGTTATCGTAACTTTGATAAAATATATTTTCATCATGTGTGAGCCTTACATTGCCAGAAATATAATAATTTCTTAAATAATTAATTTTTATTTGTGGTCTCAAATAATCATCTAAAATATATCTCATTGCAAAATCTTCTTTTAAAAGATCCAATTTCCAATCGCTTTTTATCGAAAATATTTTATTTAAATTAATCTCTTTTAAAGATTTATGAGTGTTTATAACACTTTTAAAACCAAATTTATTTATTTTTTTTTTTATTTCTATATTGCATAATGCTTTATCATTTTCATAATATCTTAATCTAAATTTACATCTTTTACTAAATCCATTGATATTATCTCTTGCAATTCTTAAAGATATATTATCAAAGTAAATACTATTTATGGATCTTTCAGGAAATTGTTTTGAAAAAATTTTAGTTGTTTGAAAAAATTTTTTTAAAGCGAATTGATCCACTTTTTTATACGGCATTTTAATTTCAAGTCTCATTTAGTTATATATGCTCCGTAAATCTATTCTCTCATTTTTAATTTCTTTACCATTGACACTTATCTTACTCATAAAATCAGATTTCATTTTCAATTTTTTAGAAGACGATTGTACCTCAATAAAACCACCTTTTTGATAAAAGCTTTTTTTGTTGAACGCAACCAAGTCGAACAAATTAGAATTTTCAAATTCGCTATCCTCGACCTTTACTCTGCTTTTATCTTTGCTTGCAATAGCAATAAAGGAGTTTTTAAAAAAATTATTTTTTAAAACTATTTTACTTCTTTCGCCTGCTGAAATAGATTTATCTCCAATTGCCTTAAAAACTGATTTAGTTACCTCTGCTTTAGATCCTGAAAAGTCAACAGCGTCACCTTGAATATTAGTGAATTTACTATCAAATATTTTGCCATCTGAAAAATCTGCATCTAATGCATCTGATAAACAATTAACAAAATTTGAGTCTTTGATTAAAAAATTTGCTTCTGTAACATTTATAAAATCCTCTGCTTTTGAATTTTCGAAAAGAGAATTTTTTATACTAATATCTGATTTATAAAAGTTAATAGCCCCAGTTAAGTAAGTTTTAAATGTTTCAAAGTTTTTAACATTTTTTATTTGTACATAATTAAACTCAGATTTTTTCTTTGAGTTTTTAATTAAAATTCCATTCCATAATTCATCTTTTTTTGAGGTTAAGGTAATCATCTGATTTTTGGTGCCGTTAGCAATTATATTTCCACCATCAACTTGAATATAGCTGTCTTTGCTAAATAAAATTTGAGTACCAGGTAGTATTTCTAAATCATAGTTTTTTGGTAAAATAATTGGTGAATTTATATGAATTTTATTTCCCTCTAAAATCATTTTTTTACCTGATACCCTTAATTTATTCAAATTAAATTTTTCTCTTTTTTTTAGAAGTTTGAATCTGTTATCCTCAATTCTAAATTTACTAGATACTTTATTTTTATTTTTTAAATTAAATTCAAAAATTATAAAAGAAAAATCACTTATATTTTCAATATTTATTTTTTTTGGTTGGAAGTTAAAATTTGAAAAAATAATTTCATTATTTAATTCAACAATTTCTTTTTTACAATCCTTCTTGCATTTTTTATCTTTTTCCAAAATAATTTTATTCAAATTTAAATCAAATGGGGTTAAATTTACTAAATCTACTTTGCCATCTTTGAAAGCTCTTGCAAATACGAAATCTGAATCTATTTCAATATAAGTATTTATAATATCTTTGTTCAGCTTCAAATCAAATTTTGGAAATTTATTTTCTTTAAAATAGTTTTTATAAAATATTTTTTCAATATTGGTATTTTTTAAAAAAAGAATATTTTTTTTAAGTTTTTTGAAATTTACTTTTGTTTCACAGTTTGGTTGTTGAAATTGGCACAGTTTTGCTAAATGTTTTTTCGATGAATTAAAATTGTCATCAAAGGTATCTAAATTTTTATAAAAGTGTTCTACAAAACTTTTGTTTTTAATTATTAGGTTATAAATTGGATACTGTTGTCTATTACAAAGCTCGTGGCAATTAATTAAATCACTTAATTCTTTTTCTATTTGAGAGTCGGTCAATAGTTCTCTGACCTTTTGTTCTCCCCAATCTGTTGGGATAGGCTCAAGTATTGTGGTAAATGGATTAATATAAAATCTTATATTTCTGTAAGCTAAAGGATGGTACTCACCTGAAATTAATGATAATAAAAAAATCTTTGAAAACTTTTCAACATCGAAGTATTCATGAATAATTTCTGATTTTATTTTATTATTGACCAAATTTTGCTTAAAATCTTTAAAATTACTCAACAAATTATGATAATAAATATTGTTAAAGTCTTTTTTGTTGTAATAACTGTTCTCCAATCTTCCATGTTTAGAATTTAGAAAATCAATCAAATATTTTTCTTCTTTTTTATTAAACTTATTAAACAAAGTTCTAAAAACTTTTAAATTTTCTTCATTTGTTAATTTCACTACTTGAGAATATTTTTTTTCTTTTAATTCAAAATATGCATCTGAGTATTGCTCCTCTGCAAGCATTATACCCCAGTCATCTCCATTTAAATTTACTTTAAAAGTTTTGAAATTTGGGGATTGTATCCCCTGCTCTGCCAATAAATTTGAGTAAACTAAATTTTGAGGAAATTGTCTGGAAAAATGTTGAGTTAATGAAAATTCCCTCATGCCCTCAATTGAATTTCCTTTTTTTATATTTATTCTTAAACTAAACTGCTTGTTATTACCGTAATGATCGGTCAATATTCCTTTTAGCCTGACGGATGCTGGTAAATCTTGACCTTTATATCTTATTATTGCTGGAACTCTCTCTCTTGACAAATTAAAGCCTCTTGAAAGAGATTTTTCACGCTCTTTTTTTAAAGTTTTAAAATTTTTAAAAGATATATTTATTTTAATTTCATCATAATTATACTCATTATGAATTTTATATTTTAGGGAATGATATAATTTACTAGTTATTTCAGAATATGTTCCGGTAAAAATTCTATCAGATTGTTTGAAAAAAATTCTAAATTCTTGATCAATACTACCTTTCAATCCAGGAGTTATATAAGCCAAGGAAATAGAAACTATTGATACAAAAAATAAAGAAAGAAAAAGATAAATTTTTCTTAAATTTGTCTTTTTTTTTTTCACGAAAATTTAATATACAGGGTTTGAGTAATAATAATTAATTTCCAAATTTTTCAATTCTCCACTCAGATTTTTTTGGAATTGATCAAATTTGCTGAGGTCGTTTACTAAAAGTTTGATTACAAAAGTTATTTTTTCATTTTCCTTATCATATTTCACAAGCTCAAATTCATTAAAAAATTCATTTAAGTTTTTATAAATATATTCGTTTGTGACATCTTGATTTTTCAAATTTTTACTTCCAGCACTTATTACTAAATTATATTCATTGAAAGATTTTTTTTTTTGGTTGCCAATAAGAAACCAGATAATAATAAATATTAAAATTGCTATAAACGAAGTTGGTATTATTTGTCCAGCTCCATAACCTAAACCTAATGCTATTGCTAAAAATAAGTATATCAACTCCTCTGGCTCTTTAATGGGGGTTCTAAATCGTACGATAGATAACGCTCCAACTAAACCTAACGAAAGCGCTAAAGAAGATTTTACAATTAGAATCACCAAGAATGTAATCAAAGACAATAATGGAAGAATATTCGCTATCTGAAACTTATTTGATAAAGATATAGATTTTTCAATATAAATATATTTCAGTGAAAATGAGAGAACAATGCAGCAAATAAAACTTATAAAAGTTCTAACATAATCTATCTCGTTAAAAGTTTCTAAATTATTTAAAAAGTTTTCCATTAGATATTGTAAGTTAAGTTATATATTGATAAAAAATTATTTTCAATATTAATCATATTTTTGTGATTAAATATTATTTCTTTCTTATTATATAATCGTTCAAAACTAAAAAATCCAAACCTGTTGAATAAAAGGTTTTAATAGCATCATTTGGTGTGCAGACAATTGGTTCACCTTTTATATTAAATGAAGTGTTTAAAACAACTGGGACACCTGTGATTTTATAAAATTCGTTTATCAATTTATAAAATCTAAGATTATCTTTTTTAGATACTGATTGAATTCTGCAGGTTTCATCTACATGTACTATTGCCGGTGCAATAGATTTTAATTTCTCTGATGCTTCAAAAGAAACTGTCATAAATTTAGAGTCGAAAGATCCCTTTAATAAAGTTTTGACTTTATTCTCCAATATTGAGGGACAGAATGGTCTCCATAATTCTCTATATTTAATAATCTTATTAATTTTTTTTGCCATCTTTTTTTTTCTAGGATCTCCTAGAATACTACGGTAACCTAAAGCTCTTGCCCCAGCTTCCATTCTTCCTTGAAACCAACCAATTATTTTTCCTTTTTTTAATTCGTTAGCTATAATTTTTTCTAGATCAATTGGCTTTGTAAATGAAATTTTTTTGGAATTGAGTAATTCTAGTATTTGGTTATCAGAGAAATCTAATCCTAAGTTTAGGTTGTTTAAAATTTTCGGTTTATTTTTATTTATTTTAAAATCTGCCAATAATGCAGAGCCCGCTGACGCACCATTATCAGCACAAAGTGGATTTGCAAATAACCTTTTACAATTATCTAACTGATAAATCTCAGAATTCATTTTTACATTTAGACCCACACCTCCACCTAAACAAAAGTTTTTAATACCTGTCTTAACAGCATATTTTTTAAACATATTTGTTACAACTAGTTCAAGTTTTTTTTGAACAGCATAAGCAAGATTTTTATGCCAGTCTGTAATTTTATCATTCTCTTTTCTTGGTCTCTTATTAAACAATTTGACTAGGTTATCTGTGAATCTTCCTGAGTAAGAGTGTTTACCATAATGAATAAACTGAGGATCAATCCTATAGCTACTTTTATTATCAAACTTTAAAATTTTTTCAATTTTTGCCTCAAGCTCTGGAATATATTTACCATAAGAAGCCAAACCCATGAGTTTGTATTCACCATCGTATGCTTTAAATCCAAGATACTCAGTGAAAGCCGCAAAATACCAACCTAGAGAGTGTGGCATATTAATTTCTTCTAATTTTGTATGTTTTCCATTTTCAAATTTCCAAACAACTGTACAATTCTCCTCGCCAGATCCATCAATTGTAATACAAATAGAATTTTTGAAACCTGATTGATAATGACTTTGAAATGCATGCACATAATGATGAGAATAAAATTTAATTTTAGGTAATTTTTTAATATTAAAGTTTTTTTTAAGATTTAAAAAAACCTTTTTTTTAAAATTTTCTAGGTTTCTTTTTTTCAGTCTTTCCCTTTGCCACTTTTTTGTTGCAACGTCAGAATTATATTCCTTATTTAATCTCCTGAAAAAATTTTCCATAGAACCATTTTCATACTTTTTAAAGTTCCAATTGTATGCAATGTATTCAATTTCATTAAAGGAAATATTATAATATTTTAGAGCAGCTTTTATAGATCTTATAGGAAATATATTGTGAGAATGTTTAACTCTATTCAACCTCTCTTCTTCTATATAAAATATCAACTGACCGTTTTTGACAAGGGACACTGAAGGATCAGCCATATCATTAATGCCTAAGATCATTTTTTCAAATAATTAGTTTCAGTATATAATGTTTGGTTAAACTCAGTATAATTTTCGTCTCTCAATTTATTATAATTTTTTGATTTATTATAACCTTTAATTGTCCATGCATCTGGATGAAAAACTAATTGTACTTTTCTATGCTTGTTAAGATCGAGTTTAATAGGATGTAAATATTTCCAAGTATGGCGAGAGTCAGCTAAATATATAGTTTTTGTTGGATTTTTTTTTGCATCAGAAAAATCGGTAAAATACAAAGGATTATAAGTATTAATTAGTTTTGGTAAACTTACTTTCAATAAATATTGATTCAAAGAAGGTCTGTGTGGTGAAAAAAAACAATAGTTAGAATTAAATTCTTTTTGAAAAATGAAATTTTGCTCCAAAAGTTCAGAATTTATTTTTTTTTTGTCAGCTGGACCTTTATAATTAAAATGAAGTCCAATTTTATGACCCATTTTTTTTATTTTATGGATTTTTCTTTTATTTTCTACGGAAAGAATATTGTAAGCATTATTTCTTAGTTGAAAGAAATATGAAGATTTTATTTTTAAAATTTGTTTTTCAAATTTTGCAAGTTTATAAGCTCTTTCTACTGAAAATTCGACGTCATGTCTTAAGATAAAAAAATTGGTAGAATCTTTTTTTACCTCGTCAAACATTTTAGGTTTAAGATTTTTTTTATAATATTCCACTATTTTTTTATATTCTTTGAAGGAAAATTTACTCATTTTCTTTTTATAATAAAAACCTTGGCGGTATTGAACTTCATATTAACAATCGTATCGATTTTATAACCATATTGTTTTATCATTTTTTTACATGTTTCCTCACTAATGTAAAAACAATTAACACCAAAAAAGACTCTTCCATTTTTTTCTAAGTGTTTTTTTGCCAATTTCAAAAATTTTTTGGATAGTTCAGTGCCATCATTACCAGAATATCTCGAGTTATATCTTACAGTTCCTTTTTTAATATTTTGGTTGATGGTTAAAGGTACATAGGGAAGATTAGCGGTTATTAAGTTAAATTTACCACTGATATTGGAAAACAAATTTGATCTTTTTAACTTTATCTCATGACTATTTTTTTCAATATTTTGTTTTGCGGATTTTAAAACGTTTTCATAAAGATCGGATGAAACAACCTCAGTATATGGAAATTTTTTTTTTACATATTGACCGAACAAAGCTACATGTCCACATCCAATATCTAAATATTTTAAAACATTAAAATCACAATAATTATCGATGGTTTTTTTTAGCACGAGACTCGTAACATCCCAGGTTCCAGACCAAAGTTTGCAGTGTATTTTATTTTTAAAAATTTGCTCTGATAAAAAATCAGAAGACTCAATTGTGTTCCAAAAAAGTTTAATTAATCTGCCCATTTTTTTTATTTATGTTGAATAACATAAATGCTATTAATTCCAAATGTTAAATAAGTCATTATTTTTTTTTTGTATATTACCAACGCTTATATTAAATTTCTTTACTTTAACTCTAATAGACACTGACAATAATCTCAGTATTTTCTCATCAATAAGCATTACAGTGTTTAATATCGCTAATTTAATATTAGCATATATTTTAGCTCAAAAAAAATTTAAAAAATTTCTAATTTTTTTAAGTTCATTTTTACTTTTTTTTATTTGTATAGATATCACATTCTCTTTTTTATATGAAAATCAAAAAGTTCAGATTAAAAAAAAAAGAATAGGATGGATATTAAATAAAGATATTGAATTCGAAATAAAATCTTTTACCAAAAATAAAAAAAAATATTTTATAAATTTCAAAACATCTAATGTAGAGGGATTTCGGGAATTCCCAAAAAAGAAACACTCGCAAAATATTTTGATACTTGGGGACTCATTTACCGCAGGACCATTCGCATCGAATTCTGAAATGTACTATTCATACCTTAAAAAAAAATTTGATGAGGAAGAGATTTACTTAAATTGGTTTGTTGGAGGCGCTGGTGGATACAGCACACTTCAGCAATTTATGTTATTAGAACAATACGTAAAAAAAATTAATCCTGATATTTTTATACATCAATTTTGTGAAAATGATTTTGAAAATAATAGTAAAATAATTGAAAAAAACTCTATTTTACGAAATCAGTATTATTTTAGACCATACTATGTAAATGGAAAGATTGTATATGATACAAGTCTCAAAGGAAAAATTTATAAATATCTTTACAAAAATAGTTTTTTTTTTTAGAAAGATTGATAGAATCCTGATGTTACACAACTATAAAAAAAAACAGAATTATTATAATCAGAGAATTCTTGATAAAGAGTTAATTAATGCAAAAAATACGACTCATAAAATTTTCAATTTAATGAGGGAATCTCTTGGTAATGAAGTTTTATATATTTCTTTTAATTGCTCTTCGAAAAATAAAATTAAAAAAAAATATTGGCAGGATATTGTAAAAAAAATTAATGGTCATGCAATTTCTAAACCTAGCGATAGATTAATAGAATATGAAGAAGCTGGAAAAGATATATATTATATGGATGGTATGCACTTAAATAAATTTGGAAATAAATTGATTGCTGATGAAATATACACTGCAATAAATCAACTTATTAAAGATAAAATAAAAAACTAGTTTTTTAAAACTTTTAAATATTGTAAAGACTGATTATCAGTTAAAAACCTGCTTTGCTTATCTCTAAATTTTAACGCGTATTTTTCATAAATTTTATAATTATTTATAATCTTAAAAATATCTTTTATTAGTATTTTTTTATTGTTAATCGGATAAATTAATCCAGCTTTATTTTTTTTAAGTATATCAGCTGCACCACTACAGTTTGACGAAATACAGGGTATTCCATTGCTTATTGCATCTATCAAAATATTAGGTGAACCTTCATAAAGAGATGGTAATAAAAAGATTTTTGAATTTTGAAAGTATTTATCTAAATTGTTTGTCCAGCCGTAAATTCTTACCTTGTTTTTTAAATTTAGGAATTTTATTAAATTTAATATTTGTTTTTTTTGAGAACCATTACCTACAATTACTAGTTTATAATTTTTTAATTTGGTTGAAATTTCTTTAAATACTTTAATTGCAAATTTAAAGTTTTTTTGTTTTGTAAATCTTCCTGCAATAAGAATTTGCTTTTTTCTAATTTTTTTTCTAATTTTTATTTTTTTTTTTTTGTGACTTACGTATGGATTTAAAATAAGTATTACTTTTTTTTTATTTAGTAAAAAAAATCGTATAGATTTTAAGGATCTTGTTGCATTCGTTATTGTTCGATTAGCCAAATTAAAAGATATGAACTTAGTTAAAAAAATTAGATATCCAATAAATTTGTTATCAGCATATCTTGTAGCTCCAAAGGGATCTTCTGAATTTCTTATATCAACTTTGAATAAAAATATTTTCGATAAAATTACAGATATGAAGTGACTCTGTAAAGAGAATACTTTGGTGGTTTTTCTTTCTTGTTTAATTAATTCTTTACAAAGTAAATATAAAGATGCAAAAGAAAATAATAATCTACTTTTAAATAGATATTTAAGTTTAAAATTTTTAATTTTTATTATTTTAAGTTTTTTTTGTGGATCCTTAAAAAGTTGACTACTAGCGTTTAAACAAATGAGCTGGATATTAATTCCTTTTTTTAAAAAAAAATTTACTAGATTAACAAGAATTTTTGTTGCTCCACCTTTTTCTAAAGCAGGATAAAAAAAAATAAAATTATTATACATTTTAAAAATTAATCTCTTTATGAATAAAGACTATATTTGATAAATGAAATATATTATTTTCAGGTTTATAAATATCGATTGGTAAAAGTTTATTTCCATAAGGCAAAATTCTATATGTGTTATAATTTTTAAAAAATGACTTATATTTTATCAATGTAGTTTCCTTAAGCAATTGATGAGTATTAAACTCAATTTGAACAACTTTTGGTTTAAATTTATTAATTGTTTTTTTTGAACCTTCTAGCACTTCTACCTCGTGTCCTTCGGTATCTATTTTAATAAAATCTAAGTTTGAGAATTTAGCTTTCCTTTTTAAAAAAAAATCATCTAAAGAAATACATTTTATAATCATTTTTTTTTTATTACTTCCATGAATAAAGTTAAGTTTGTTAGAATCTTTTAACACCGATGCTAGCTCTGAATTTTTACTTCCGTAGTATAAAGGCATACTTTTTTTTTTATTCGAGATGCCATACTCAAAACAAACCAATCTTTTCTTATGAATTTTTTGTATTTTTTTTAATTCTTTGTAAGCAAACTTGTTTGGTTCAAATGCAATAATTTTTGCATTTGTATATTTAATTAATGCTTTAGAATAATTTCCAATGTTTGCTCCGATATCAACGCAAACTTTTGGCTCATATTTTTTACCCAAGATTTTTAGTAAATTGATTTCTCCTGACGATGTATGACTTCCATAATTATTATATCCTAAACCTTTTATTGAAAGTTTAAATAATAAAGTGTTAAAAAATCTAAAATAATACCGTCCAAAAAAAATTACATATATATTACTCAGAATATTAAATATTTGTTTTTTCAAAGTACTTTCTTTTGTTCTATTTTTTTGATCAATGCATTAAAGGATAATCTTAATGTTAGAAATATGGCTGTTAAAAGATTTTTCTTTTCAAAAATCGAGTAAACACGAAAAGCATCTCTTATTTTTTGAATATTGTCAGATGAAAGTGAATTTTTAGAACTTCTCCAATAAGTTCCACAATTTCTTAGACCTAATAAATCAAATTTTTTACTTATTTTTAACCACATAACATAATCTTCTTTTGTTTTTAATGAAGGAAATGATAGATTATTAAATAGTTTTTTTTTTACAATTACAGTCGATAAACCAATATCACAAGACTTTAACAGATCTTGGTGAGTTAATTTTTTTTCAATATTCATTTTTCCAATTTTTTTCCCTGCTTCATCTATAATAAAATAATTTGTATGAGAAAATGATAAATTATTTTTTTTCATAAAATTAATTTGTAATTTGAGTTTATTTACTTTCCAGAAATCATCACAGTCTAAAAAAGCAATATATTTTCCTTTGGATATCTTAAGTGCTTTATTTCTTGATTTTCCTACCCCGATATTTTTTTTATTTACAATTAGTTTAGTATTTTTTTTATTATTTAATAATTTTTTAATAAATGTTAGTTCGTCCTTATCCTCATCATCGTAAACAACAATTATTTCTTTATTCTTATATGTTTGAGCAAAAACAGAGTTAATAGTTTCTTTGAAAAATTTTTTTTTTTATAATACGGTAAAATTATTGAAACTTTATTTTTATTTTTCATAAATTAAAACATCTTTTAAATCTTTAAAGTGTCTGAATAACGTATAATTTTTTATATTTTTTTTTGCTCTCAATTTCTTTAAAAAAACTTTTTCCGGCATTTCTTCTTTAAATAGTTGAAATTTTTTCAGAAAACTTTTTTTATCATTTAAGCTGAATAGGTAACCCCCATCTCCATTTAATAAGATTTCTGATGGCCCATTTGGGCAGTCACTTGAAATGACAGTTTTATTTACTGAAACAGCTTCGGCTAAAACAAATCCTGGATCTTCCCATAAAGATGACATTATAAAGCAATCTGAATGTTCCAAAAAATTAAAGATGTTATGTGTAAAAGGTAGAATAAAAACTTTGTCTTTTAAATTTTTTTTTGAAATTTGCGATTCTAGTTTTTTTTTATCTTCTCCTTCTCCAATAATTATCAGCTTATATTCTGGATATAACTTTATTAATTCAACGAAACATTCCAAAAGAAAAAAATAGTTTTTTTGTTTTGTTAGCCTCCCAATAGTTAATAGATATTTCGAATCTGTAATTTCTTCATATTCTTGATCGATCTTTTCTTTCTTTAAAAAATTTATTTTTGAAACTTCAATAATTGGATCTCTTAAAAGAAATACCTTATCTGCATCAAAAATTTTTTTTTCTATTAAAAAATTTCTTGTAGCTTCTGTGGGACAGACTACCTTATAAATTTTTTTTGCTAAAATTTTCCACAAAAACCACCTTGCAAAATTTAGTTTGGGATGTCCTGACACTCTTAAAACAATTTTTGTTTCGAAGTTGTAAAAAAAATTTAACACGATTGGTAAGGATGTAATTAAATGAATAATAAGAAAATCTGGTTTAAATTTTTTTATACAATTTTTCAATGGAAAAAATGAGTTTAAAAAAATTATCCAATAAGCTAGTCTGCTTCTAATAAAGCCATACCTTGGGAGGTTTGAATATTTCTGATTTTTATAAAGTTTAATAGTTTTTATATTTGATTTTTTGAGCTCTTGCTCTTGGTCGCTCCATTCTCCGATTGAGTCAATTAATTTACATTGTATTTTATCTGAGGAATATCTTTTAACACTTTTTATTGAGTTAATTACTGCAGTAACCGTTGCTACATGTGAAATATGGGGTGACCAATAAAATATTTTCATTTACATTGAATTTAATTTAAATAAATAAATATCATCAAGTGTTATATTTAATCAATTGTAATAATGAAAAAAAATAGGAAAAAAATCATTTTTTTTCTACCTAGCTTTAAACCAGGTGGAGCAAGTTATGGAATTTTAAAACTTTGTGAATATTTAAAGACAAAACAATTCAATTTATTTGTTATATGTGTCGGAAAGTGTGAGTTAAACAAAGAACTAATTAAAAATAAAGTTAAAATTTTAGAGATGAATGTTAAAAGTACTTTTTTTTCAATAAATCAGTTAAAAAAATCAGTTTCTAAAATTGCAAACTCGGGTAATGGGAAAACGATATTTGTATCTAACCATCATTATGCAAATGTTATTTCAATGATAGCATTAAAAGACTTAGTTAATATAAAAAAAATTTTGATAGAAAGAACAAGTTTAGATCAATTAAGAAGATCATATAATTTTTATGATTTTATCAAAAAAAGGATTATTCTTTTTTTAATTAAAATTTATTATAAAAAAGCTGATAAAATAATTGCGAATTCAGCAAGAGAAAGTAAAGATGTATCACAATTTTGTGGATGCAAAACTAGTTTTGTTTATCCTGGGGCCTTCAAAAAAATTTCATACGAAAAAATTAACAAATTAGGCAACAAAATTAATTTAATTACAGTAGGAAGTCTAATTAAAGAAAAAGGATATGATACTATTATTAAAGCCATTTATTTATCAAAAAATAAAAATTTAAAACTAAAAATTTTCGGGGTTGGATATGATAAAAAACAAGACGAAAAAAGTAATTTAGAAAGTTTAATTAAAAAATACGAATTAACCAACCAAGTAAGATTATTAGGATTTAAAAGTGATTTAAAAAAATATTATTGTACTAGCCATTTATACATAAACTCCTCTCACTGTGAAGGATTTTCAAGTGCAATTGTTGAAGCTATGAATTTTAACATACCAGTAGTATGTTCTGATTGTAAAGGTGGTAATCGAGAAATTGTTAAAAGTGGAAAAGCCGGAACTTTATTTAAAGTTGATGATTACAATCAATTAAAAACCATTATTAATGATTTTTTGAAGAATCATAAAAAATATGTAAAAAAGGCCGTGATTGCAAAAAGACATATTAAAAAATTTGAAAGAAAAAATAATTTAAAAAAATATGAAAAAATTTTCAAAAAAATTTAAAACTCAAAATTTTTTTTCAATCATTACAGTGGTTTTAAATGGTGAAAAACATTTAGAAAAATGTATTAAAAGTGTACTCAATCAATCGTTTAGAAATTTCGAGCTCATAGTAGTTGATGGAAAATCACAGGATCGAAGTGTTGAAATAATTAAAAAATATAGAAAAAAAATAGCCTATTGGTGTAGTGAAAAAGATAAAGGAATTTACGATGCAATGAATAAAGGGATAAAAAAAGCAAGAGGGAATATAATCGGTATTTTGAATTCTGATGATACATACACAGAAAAAGCCTTGGAAATTGTAAACAAATATTTTAATAAAAATAAAGATTTAGATTTTTTATTTGGATCTGTAAAAAAAAATAGAGTAATGAGTGGTTTTCATCCACAAAAAATTAAATGGAAGTTCAATATTTATCCCGGACATTCATCTGGTTTTTTTATTAAAAAAAGTACTCATAAAAAAGTTGGTTTATATAATATAAAATTTAAGTATTCTGCAGATTATGATCTTATGTATCGGATGATAGTAAAATACAAATTGAATGGAAAATGTACAAAACATAATGAAATCACTGGAAATTTTAGAATGGACGGTTTGGGCAGTAGGGTAAGTTTACTAGGGAAAATTTTAGAAGAAACTAGAATTCGTATACATAATAACCAGAATATTTTTATTGTATTTTCGCTTGGAATATTACATTTTTTGAATTTTTTTCTATATAAATTAAAATCCAGATGAAAATTGCTTTTATACCATCAACTTTTTTACCTAATATTGGTGGCGCAGAAATACAAGCTCATAATGTTGCAAATAAATTAGTTGAGGAAGGCCATGAAGTCGATATTTTTTTACTAAATAAAGTAAATATAGAAAATGCAAAATATAATATAATTGTTTTAAATAAATACTTAATCAGCTTTGTATTTTTACTTAAATATTATTTAAGCATAAATTTAAGCTTTTTAATCAAATTTTATTTTAAAAAAATAATCGAAAAAAATAAGATTTCAATTTGGCATTTTCAATCAGTCAATTACAAAACATTAATTTACTTAGAACAACTTAAAGAATTAAAACAAAAAACTGTTGTTACACTTCAAGGCGCTGATATTCAAATCGATTATGAAATTAAATATGGGTATAGGTTAGATAAAAAATATGATATTTATTTAAAAGAAGTTTTTCAAAATGTTGACCTTTTTCATGCAATTTCTCAAAGTATAAAAAATGATCTTTTAAAATTAGGGGTCCATGAAGAAAAAATTATTTTAATACCTAATTGCTCATCTCTGGAAAAGTTTGAGGTTTTCCCAAAAAAGAAAAATGAAAAACTCACTTTACTTACAATTGGTAGATATGCAGAAAAGAAAAAGGGTTTTGACTTGGTAAAAAATGTTGCAAAAGAATTAAGTAAAATCGCAAAATTCAAATGGATAATAATTGGAAGAAATACAAAAGAACTTTTAAAAGATGAATACATTAAAAAGAATAAAGATAATTTTGATATATTGGATGAAATAAAAAACAATAATGAATATTATTTCCCGAACTCGCGCCTAATCAAATATTATAAACAAAGCGATGTTTACTTAAATTTAGCAAGAGTTGAGGGATCTCCCATCGTTTTAATAGATGCAATAGCTGGATATTTGCCAATAATAAGTTTTAATACTAGAGGTGGAGATGAACTTGTAATTAACGATCTTAATGGTTTCATCGTAAACAATCTCGATTTCAAATTGTATGCAGAGAAAATATTATCATTAAAAAATTTAAAGATAAATTCAGATAATCCCAAATTTAAAGAACATTTATTAAAATTTGGACTTACAGAAAATACTAAAAAAATTATAAATTATTATAATTACTTATTAGACAAAAATTAAAGCTTATTTTTGGATATACCATCTCTCAAAATCTGTTTTTAAACCCTTTATTTTTTTTGGTTTTATTTTGTTTTTTTTAAAAAATTCATCTGAAGCTATTCTTGCTCCAGGAAATTTAAGAGAATAATATTCATCTAAATAAATCATCCCTTTTTTTGTTAGCGAAGGCCAGGCATGATTTAAGGCAAGTTCATAAGATTTATACAAATCACAGTCTATATTTGCTAAGAAAATTTTCTTTTTTGGATTTTTTTTGAAGAATTTTGGAATTGTTTTTTCAAAATTTCCTTTGATTAATTTAATATTGTTTAATTTTAAAAGCCTAATTTTTTTTTTCAAAAAATTAAATGAATTATTCGAGAAATCAGTAGATGTAGATATGTTTTTAGGACTCAAAACTTTATTTTTTTTTTTATTAATAAATTGTTTAATTTTTTTAAAATTTATAACATTTTTATAATGTTCTTTAGAAATTTTCCTTTTTTTAAATAATTCATTAAATTGATTAAATTGATCTTTTTTGTGATAGTTTGGAAAACCACCAAAACTATCAAAGCCATATAATTTTTTTTTTATTCTCAAAAATTTAAAAATAAGTGCTACAGAAATAATTGAACTACCTTGAAAAACACCAAATTCATAATAATCCCCCTCAACATTTGAATGATTTTCAATAAATTTTTTTATGAAAATCATCCTTGGAGATAAATTATAATTTTCTACTCCTAATAAATTAAATTCATAATCATATTTAAATTTAAACATTTTTATTTTTTCTTTTTGTTTTTAAATAATTATTTAAAATAAAGCTTATATTCTTTTTTGGCTTCCATCCTTGTAATTTGAGTTTTTTGTTCTCACCAATTAAATTTGTTATTTTATACTTATTTTTTTTAAATTTATATTTAATTTTTTTCTTTTTTGCCATGTAGATAGCAATATTTTGTAAATTTGTTTTTCTTGAAGAACATATATTATAAATACCTGTTTTCTGATTTTTCATTAATATTGAAATGGCTTTACAAATGTCATCAAGATCTAAGAAGTCTCGAAAATGATTCAAATTTTCTAAAAGAATGGATTTATTTTTTGATTTAATTATCTTTCTATAAAGCGAAGGTATTAAATAACTATCTTGATGACTTTTATGGGTAAAACTAAAAATACGTCCCACGCAAATATTCAATTTTTTTTTTAAAAGGATTTTTTCACCCATTAGTTTTGTTTTGCCATATTTGCTTATTGGATTTGTCTTTGATCTTTCATCAATTTTGTTTTTGTGGAAATTATAAACATGTGAAGTTGAGGAATAAAAAAACCATTTTAATTTTTTTTTTTGATGTTTAATTAGTGAATTTATTAAATTAGATGTAGCAATAACATTAACTTTTTTTGCATATGAATAATTTTTGTTTACGAAATTAGTAGGAACAACTGCTGCGAAATGAAGAAAAAAATCGAAATTATTTTTTTTGACCCACTTAATTATTTGATTTTTTTTTGTTAAATCACCTCTAAATTTTACAAAATTTAAATGTTTATTTCTTGCTATAAATTCTTGACCTAAAGCTCCAGTATGTCCAGTAATTCCACAATTCATTAAATGTATTATATATTAGATATGTTTAATAAATATTTCGTAAGTTTTTTTAAAGTTTTTTTCTCAATAGGCTTTATATGTAGACCTATAAAAAAACCTAAATCCTCTATTTTCTGAGAATTTTTGAAAATTTTTGTTTTTTTATTTAAATTATACAATTTAATAGATGGTTGATTTAAAAAATTTCCACTTATAATCGGTCTTGTTTCGATACCATTTTTATTTAAATATTCTAAAAACTTCTTTTTCTTGTTTTTAAATTTTTCATTTAGGATAATGGGTAACCCAAACCAGCTAGGTTTAATATTTTTAACAGGATTAATGAATTCAAATTGATTTTTCCACTCTTTTGATCTGATTATCGTTAAAATAATTTTCTTTCTGTTGTCAGATCTCCATTTAATAAGTTTTTTAATTTTTTTTAGCTGGCTCAGTCCTATGGAAGCAACAATATCTGTTGGTCTTAAGTTAAAACCGGAATTTATGAAATTAAAGTTATTCTTGCTTTTTTTATCAATTCCCCTGGACCAACCGTGAGACCTAAGCATACGAAGAATATCATAATCTTTTTTATCCTTACAGATTATCATTCCTCCTTCCCCTGAGGTCATTTGATGAGAATAATAAAAAGAATAGGTTCCAAAGTCTCCATACGTGCCTAAGTTATTTTTTTTATATTTTGAGCCTAGAGACTCACATGTGTCCTCAACTAATATTATTTTTTTTTGTTTACAAACATCCCTCAGTCTATCAATCTCAACTGAATTTCCCAAAACATGAACACCCATAATAACTTTAGTTTTTTTTGAGATGTTTTTAATAAATTGATCTGATGAAACATTTAATGATTTTAAATTGACATCAACAAACTTTGGTTTTAACCCTGCTTGCACTATTGGCCATAAAGAAGTTGACCAACACAGACTTGGTATTAGAACCTCATCGCCATATTTCGCTCTATTTTTTCTCATTGGGTTAATTGAGGCAAACATTGCTAACAAATTTGCTGAAGAACCTGAGTTTACCATCACGGCATATTTTGAACCAATAAATTTACAAAACCTTTTTTCAAATTTTTTTGTGATTTTGCCCATTGTCAATTTTTTAGACAATAAAACTTCAATGGCAGAAAAAATATCTTCCTCAAAAAAAGCATCTTCTAGGAGAGGATAAAAATATTTTGACCTACTTTTTTTA